>OHBM01001261.1_pt1 | contig 18955 bp, 14 predicted proteins | sample 1577251 | NCBI WGS metagenome assembly OHBM01 (sample SAMEA3541557, study PRJEB24748) | human gut metagenome | biome: human gut; feature: human-associated habitat; material: faeces | place: China | collected 2012 | reverse complement strand
CGATGTGCATCACGGCGAGGTGTTCGGATTCCTGGGAGCCAACGGAGCCGGAAAGACCACGGCGATGAGGATGTTGTGCGGACTGAGCAAGCCGACTTCCGGCACCGGCACGGTGGCTGGCTTCGACATCGCACGGCAGCCGGAGATGGTCAAGAAGCACATCGGGTATATGAGCCAGAAGTTCTCCCTCTACGAGGATATGACCGTGAAGGAGAATCTGGTGCTGTTCGGAGGAATCTACGGAATGAGCCGCAAGGAGATTGCGGAGAAGACTGACGTACTCCTTAATGAGCTGAATTTCAGTTCTGAAAAGAACACGATGGTCAAGGAACTTCCACTTGGTTGGAAACAAAAACTGTCGTTCTCGGTCTCGATCTTCCACAGGCCGGGAATCGTCTTTCTGGACGAACCGACTGGAGGGGTGGATCCGGTGGCAAGAAGGCAGTTCTGGGAACTCATCTACAAGGCGGCCGATGACGGAATCACCATATTCGTGACCACTCATTATATGGATGAGGCTGAATATTGCGACCGCGTCTCGATTATGGTGGACGGTCAGATCAAGGCTTTGGACTCCCCTGCCGCGTTGAAGCAGAGTGTTGGAGCGGAGAGCATGGACGATGTGTTCCGCCGTCTTGCAAGAGAAGCCAAAAGAAACGGAGAGTAAGATGAAATCATTATCAGCGTTCATACAGAAGGAGTTCCGACATATCCTTAGAGACAGGTGGACTCTGCTCATCATAGTCGGGATGCCGATCGCGCAGCTTCTGCTGTTCGGATTCGCCATCACTACCGAGGTGCGCAACGCCTCCGTGGCCATGTTCGACCCTGTAAATGACGAACTCACGACACGCATCATCGAACGGATGAATGCCAGTGAATATTTCAACGTCAGCGAAAGGATCACAGACATCGACCGGATCAACGACATCTTCAGGGAAGGCAAGACCAGCCTTGTGATGGTCTTCAGCGACAACTTCTCGAACGATGTACTTAACGGAGAAGCGTCCGTGCAGCTGATCGCCGACGGGACGGATCCGAACCAGGCCTCGATGATCACGGCCTACGCCGCCAACATCCTGGCCACCTGCCAGCAGGAGATCGCCGAGAAAAGCGGAATGGCAGGAGCGGCGATCACCCCGGTCATCAGAATGCTCTATAACCCTCAGGGCAAGAGCGCCTATAATTTCGTGCCTGGAGTTATGGGCTTGATTCTGATGCTGATCTGCGCGATGATGACAGCCGTAGCGATTGTCCGGGAAAAGGAAACCGGCTCGATGGAAGTGCTGCTCACCTCCCCGATAAGCCCGATGATGATCATCATCGCCAAGGCGATTCCGTATCTGGTGCTGTCAATCTTCGATCTGGTGCTGATCATTGTCTGCGCAGTGTTCGTGATGGGAGTACCGATCGCCGGAAGCCTGTTCTCGCTGGCTCTGGTCTCGATCCTGTTCCTGATCTGCACACTGTGCCTGGGGCTTCTGATCTCGACTATGGTCGAGACCCAGATGGCTGCGATGATAGCCTCCGGAATGGGGCTGATGATGCCGACGATGCTGCTGTCCGGACTGATATTCCCGATTGAGAGCATGCCACGCATCCTGCAATGGATCTCCACAATCGTCCCCGCGCGCTGGTACATCCAGTCGATCAAGATGATAATGATCCAAGGCACGCCACTCAGTTACACACTGCCGGAAATCGGAGTGCTGTCCCTCATCACAGTCATACTCATAGCATTGAGTGTCAAGAATTTCAAGACAAGATTAGCTTAAGAATATGTTATCGTTCCTCATAGAAAAAGAGTTCAAGCAGCTGGCTCGGAACAAGATCATCCCGAGGATGCTGGTGGCGCTGCCGCTGATGGCGATGCTGGTCTTCCCTTGGGCGGCGAACCTGGAGATCAAGAACGTTCGTGTGGATGTGGTTGACAACGACCATAGTCCGCTGTCGCAAAGGCTTGTGGCAGAGATCGGAGGATCGGCCTATTTCAACATCTCCGGCACATCGGACTCCTACCCTGACGCGTTGCGCAAGGTCGATTCCGACGAGGCGGACATGATATTCGTGGTCCCTCAGAACTTCGAGAAGGATCTTGTGAACGGCCAAGGCACGCAGGTCCAGATCGCCGCGAACTCCGTGAACGGCACCAAAGGCACGCTCGGTTCGTCCTATATGGTGTCAATGATCTCAGGATCAACGGCTCTGCGGGAATATTCAGAGAAGGTGAAGGTCACTTCCGCAGGGCAGGATATTCCTTCATTCTCGGTGAGCCCGCTCTACAAGTTCAACCCGTCGCTTGATTATAAGGTGTTTATGGTGCCGGCGCTGATGGTGATGCTTCTGACAATCATCTGCGGCTTCTTCCCGGCCCTCAACATCGTGGGCGAGAAGGAAAGCGGCACCATCGAGCAGATCAACGTCACCCCGGTAGGCAAGTTCCAATTCATTCTGGCAAAGCTGATCCCGCTCTGGATCATCGGCATCGTGATAATGGGTTTAAGTCTGCTGCTCGCCAAAATCATCTACGGAATAGCCCCGGCCGGCAGCATCTGGACACTTATGCTTTTCACCGGAGTATATATTCTTGTGGTGTCCGGGTTGGGACTCGTGATCTCGAACTACGCCTCGACCATCCAGCAGGCGATGTTCGTGGGATTCTTCTTCATTATGATCTTCTTCCTGATGGGAGGAATGTTCACTCCGGTCAGCAGTATGCCGGACTGGGCGCAAGCGATAACAATCGTCAATCCTCTTAAATATTTCATTGAGGTGATGCGTCTTGTTTACCTGAAAGGTAGTAAATTAGTGGATATGATTCCTCAGTTCCTCGCTTTGTGCGGCTTCGCGGCCGCGTTCGGAAGCTGGGCGATCATCAGTTACAAGAAATCAAGTTAATATTCAAATATGAACAGAACGTCTGAATATGCTCTCACAATTGTGGTGCCTGTCTTCAACGAGGAGGACAATATCCACAATCTGGAAAAGGCTCTGACCGAGTTCATTCCTGTCAGCAAGGTCAAGACCTGCGCGCTGTTCGTGGACGATGGTTCTAAAGATGGTAGCCTCAAACTGATCCAGGAGGTCTGCTCCCGCAACAAAGACATCTTCTACATCAACTTCTCAAAGAACGCCGGACTCAGCGCCGCGATAAAAGCCGGATTCGACTATGCCTTCTCTGAATATGTCGGCTATATGGACGCTGACCTTCAGACCACACCGGAGGATTTCAACCTGCTGCTGGACGGTATGAAGGAACACACCTTGATGACTGGCTACAGGGCGAACCGCAAAGACACGGCGTTCAAGCGGATCCAGTCCAAAATCGCCAACGGATTCAGGAATATGATGACTCACGACGGGGCGAAGGACACCGGTTGCCCCCTCAAGATCATCCGCACGGACGCGGCCAAGAAGATCCCGATGTTCAAGGGAATGCACAGGTTCCTGCCGGCGCTTATCCTGCTCCAGGATGGCGGCAGTTTCGGCCAGGTGCCGGTAAGGCATTTCCCACGTACGGCAGGCACATCCAAGTTTCATCTTTGGAACAGGCTCTGGGGGCCGTTAGCGGACTGCTTCGCCTACCGCTGGATGAAGCCACGGTACATCAACTACTTCGTGGGCAAAGGCAATGTCGATGAGGAGCGGAATTAATATTCTGGTTTATGTTTGACAACATCCCCGCCTGGCTTACCTTCACCCTGGGTTTCTCCGCCCAGGCATTCTTCGGATTAAGGACAGCGCTCCAATGGCTGAAATCCGAGATGGCTCATGAATCGGTCTCCCCGGTGTCCTACTGGATCTTCAGCGTGATCGGAGCATGCCTGATGTTCATCTACGGAGTCTTGAGGAATGATTTCTCCATCATCCTCGGACAGTTCATCGCCTACTTCATCTATCTTTGGAACCTGAATGCCAACTGGATATGGAACCGTATGAAGATCCTCACAAGAGTTCTGCTGGCAGCTCTTCCGTTTGTAGCCGCCATGCTTCTGTTCAAGGACGCCCGGGGATATTCACAGAACTTCTTCCGCAACAGCGACATTCCGGTGTGGCTTGTGGTGTTCGGCTCAACCGGTCAATTGATGTTCACGCTGCGGTTCGTCTATCAGTTTGCCTTCTCACACCACTGGCATACATCCGTGCTTCCGAGGGGATTCTGGATCATCAGCATCGTAGGTTCCGGAATGATCATCATCTACGGCATCATCCGGCTTGACCCGGTACTGATCCTCGGCCAGATGTTCGGGTTTGTGGTTTACATAAGGAATCTGATCCTTGGATCAGGCAAAAAAGAATATTCAGATGAGAAACAACACTCCACAGACCGGGAAGGGTAACATATTCACCCGCCATCCGATGATGACGGTCTTCGTCTTCACTTTCGTCTGCCTTTTTCCGGTGATGCTGACGAGGGATTTCACGCCGTCCAACGAGTTGAGGTATCTCAGCATAGCGAACGAGGCCCTTGCGGACGGACATATATTCGCATTCTACAACCACGGACTGGCCTACGCTGACAAACCACCGCTTTATTTCTGGATTGTGATGCTGTGCAGACTGTTGTTCGGGCATCACAGCTGCCTTGCGTTGTCGATGTTCTCGTTGATCCCGGCGTTCGTCATCACGGGGATAATGGACAAGTGGGTGATGAAAGGCAAGTCAGCAATGGACAGAATGGCTCTGGCCGGAATGACGCTGACCTGCGTTATGTTCCTCGGGACTATGATCGTGCTGAGGATGGATATGCTGATGTGTATGTTCATCGTGCTGGCTCTCTGGACGTTCTACAGGATGTATACCGGAGAAGTCGCGCGGAAATCGGATTCCGTGATGCTTCCGGTGTGGATATTCCTCGCCCTTTTCACCAAGGGGCCGGTGGGACTTCTGATGCCGCCGCTGTCCATCGCCGTGTTCCTCATCGTGAAGCGTGACTGGAAAGGGTTCGGCAAGTACTTGGGTCTCAAGACCTGGGGCATCATAGCCGGACTCGCCGCCATCTGGATCGGATGCGTGTGGATCGAGGGCGGATCGGAGTACATCAACAACCTTTTGGTAAAACAGACCGTCGGGCGGGCCGTCAACGCCTTCACCCATGCCAAGCCGTTCTGGTTCTATCTCGTGGCTATTATCTGGTGTCTGGCACCGTACAGCCTGCTGTTGGTCGGGACGTTTGTCGCCTCGCTGCTGCCGGTTCGGAATACATGTGTTGAAGAGACTTCCGGCCAAGCACAGTCAAAAGTCGGTATTTCTGACACATCAGATGCGTCGAATTGCCCAAAACAGGGCCGTTCCGACTTAGAGATTCTTTTCCTCTGCACGATCATCTCCACAGTCGCGATGCTGTCCTCCTTCAGTTCCAAGCTGCCGATCTACCTCGTGCCGGTCTTCCCGTTCTGCGTCTATCTGTTTCCTATCGTGCTTGACCGCATCGGGAAGAGAGGATGGATGCGATGGGGTGTAGGAATATTCTCGATCATATTCACAGTCATTGGTTTGGCCGCATTGCCGGTTCTTTTCGGGGCTGTCAAAATCCCGGCTCTCAATGACCTTTTGACTGAATATCCTTTCGCCCTCGAAGCCCCGATAATCAACGGCATAATTCTTCTGACTTTGGCGAATATTCTGGGAATATGGTTCCTGCTCAAACGGAAAGTCTGGAATATTCCCGCACTCCTTTTGGGTGCAGGTCTTTTCCTCGCGGTGTTCTCCGCTTCGGCGGTCGTCAAGGACATCAATCCGTACATCGGCTACGGCTCAATCTGCTCGAAGGTTCCCGAAGGCACCGATGTCGCCACGGTCTTCCTGCACAGACCAGAGAACATCGATGCCTACATCGGCCGTCAGATCACCGACTACGGCAAGGAGCCGGAACGCCTTGTGGAAGCGGTCTCCGCCTCCGACAAGCCTCTGACAATCATCACACGCACGTCAAGACTGGAAACAATCCCTGAATTACAGAAACTCTTCAGCAATGGCACCGTCCTTTACTCCGGGCCTTACTGCCTGACGACTATAAGCAAGAAGTAGCCCAGTTGCTTCGGCACTTCGACAAGTTCAGCGACCTATGGTTCAGCAAGTCAGCTACGGACCTATGGTTCGGTAAGCCAGCTACCGGCCTATGATCCGGCAAGATCAACAACCGGCCAATTGTTCTGCGAATCGGCGACGGGACTATGGCTCTACAAACAGGCGACGGGACGATGGTGCCGCAAACAGGCTGTCGGCCGATTCCGGTCACTGAGCATATCGAAGTGACCAATTGAATCATGGAAGTTGGGCAATCATACAAAACAACTCAGAATCCTTGGTTTATGTGAAATGTTATTTGCCAGCCGTGACGAAGTGGTTTCTTTAGTGGTATTAACGAATAAATTTCTGTTTTTTATATTTCTTATAGGTTTCTTTTCGTTATTTACGTTTATTGTGCATATTATTGCGGTTCAAATATTTATTTAAATTTTGAACCATATGTATTTCAATGAAAAGAAACAGGAACTCGCTCCGTTCGTGAACCTGAGGAGCGACGTGGGCTTCAAGGCCGTCTTCGCGGACAGGAACAACAAGGACATCCTAATCGGGGTGCTGAACATGATCCTACCATCAGAGGCCAGAATCGATGACATCACCGAATATTCCGACCGCGAGCAGCGGCGGGATGTACCCTATGGGAAAAAGACAGTGCTGGATCTGGTCTGCCGTGACAAATCAGGCAGAACTTTTGTTGTGGAGATGCAGGCCGCCGAGGAGGACAACTTCTTCGAAAGGTGCGTCTATTACGCGTCGGGGCTCTACCATCTTGAACTGTCGGACGGGGAACGATACAAGGGACTACGTCCGGTCTATGTGGTGTCGTTCCTGAACTATCACCTGAAGCACGACGACGAGTCCCTCTGGGACACCGACCACTTCATCTCGTACTGGCAGTTCACAGAAAGACGCACCGGAATGGTTGCGAATCAGACAATTAGTATTATCTTTGTGGAGATGACGCTGTTCACCAAGACGCTGGAGGAGTGCGTGACGGAGTTCGACAGGCTGTTCTACATATTCAGGAACAGTGATGGCTTCCAAAGGATCCCCGAATGGATTGAGGAGGCAGGCGGGATCTCAAGACGGCTCGCCGAGGCGTGTGAGGTGGCGGCGTTCGACAAGGAGAAGAAACTTAAATACGAGATTGACAAGATGAACGAGTGGGACATTCTGGCGCAGCGGGAATTCGCCGAGCGCAAGGGCTTCGAGAAAGGATACGCTGACGGAGAGGCAAAGGGGATTGCTGACGGGACGGCTAAAGGTATGGCTGAAGGTATGGCTAAAGGAATGGCTGAGGGTTTGGCCAAAGGAAAGGCCGAGGGGATGGCCAAGGGAAAAGCTGAAGGGAAGGCTGAAGGAAAGGCTGAAGGAAAGGCCGAAGGAAAGGCCGAAGGGCTTGTTGAGGGCAGACTTGAAGTGGCCAAGGCTCTGCTTGCCAGTGGAATGCCGATTGAGCAGATCAAGCTGTACACCAAACTTTCCAAGGAGCAGATTGAGGCAATTCAGTAATGGATACTTGAGCATAAGTGGTCAGTAAGAGACATTATCATGGCTAACCTCCGAAAGCTGGGGGTGGCTATGTTGATATATTCTGTGCCGCAATACGTCGCCGAGGACAAGCACCGTGGCTACAACACCACCCACCTCATCAAAGTGCCACAGAGCCACCACCGTTAATCATAATAGAAGTTACTAAAATGCGCTCCCGGGTTCAGTATTCCGGGAGCGCTTGAATAATATGATCAGCAAGACTGATTACTCGACAACCTCAAAAATAGGGCTCGTTCCTTCAGCATCAGACTCTGCGGCCAAACGACATGTACCTCCATTAGGGGCCTCAAGCACTTTCTTTCCAAGAGTCCAGTTAACGACACAGACCATTCTGACCTGCGTGATGTTCCTCGGAACGATGGTCGTGCTGAGGATGGATATGCTGATGTGCCTTTTCATCACGCTGGCCATAGCCACTTTCTACCGGATGTACAGCGGAGAAGGCGCGCGGAAATCCGACCCCGTGATGCTTCCCGTGTGGATTTTCTTAGCGCTGTTCACCAAAGGGCCGGTCGGTCTGCTGATGCCTCCGTTGGCGATAGCCGTGTTCCTCGCCGTGAAACGGGACTGGAAAGGATTCCGTAAGTATCTTGGACTCAAAACCTGGGGCATCATCGCCGGTCTCGCCGCGATTTGGCTCACTTGCGTGTGGTTCGAAGGCGGCGCCGAGTACATCGACAACCTTCTGTTCAAACAGACGATGGGACGCGCGGTCAACGCCTTCACGCACGCCAAACCGTTCTGGTTCTACCTTGTGTCCATCTGGTGGTGCCTCGCTCCGTACTGCCTTCTGCTGATAGGTTCGCTCGTGGTGTCGCTGATTCCGGCGCGCCATCTGCCATCGGACAAAGCCGCCGGAACCTCGGATTCCTCACATACTCCGTCCTCCAAGCGTTCCGATCTGGAGATTCTGCTCCTTTGCGCGATAGTCTCGACAATCGTGATGCTGTCGTGCTTCAGTTCCAAACTGCCGATCTACCTTGTTCCGGTCTTCCCGTTCATCGTCTATCTGCTTCCCGTCCTGCTTGGCAGAACCGGCGAGCGCCGCTGGATGCCTTGGGCCGTCGGAATCTTCAACGTCCTGTTCATCATCGTCGGCGCGGGCGCTCTGCTGATCCTTCTCGGAGCGGTCAGCGTCCCAGCGGTGAATGAACTGTTGAATGAATATTCCTTCGCCCGGGAAATCCCTGTCATCAACGGAATCATCCTCCTGACGATTGCGAACTGCATCGGGCTATGGTTTCTTGTCAAGCGGAAATGCTGGAATATTCCGTCTTTCCTGCTAGGAGCAGGTCTGCTGCTCGCTGTTTTCTCCGCATCGGCGATTATCCGGGACGTTAACCCTTACATCGGCTACGGTTCCATCTGCGCTAAAGTCCCTGAAGGCACGCAGGTCGCCACAGTCTTCCTCCACAGACCCAAGAACATCGACACCTACATCGGCCGTCAGATCACTGACTACGGCAAGGATTGCGACAAGCTGGCCGAGGACATCGGCGAAGCTTCCGCAAGTGGCTCCGAGGCAAGGCATTTGACCATTGTCACACGCAGATCAAGGCTAGAAAGCGAACCGCTCCTACAAGAGATCTTCAAGTCCGGCACCGCCGTAATTCATTCCGGACCTTACTGCCTCACGACGGTGACCATCCGATAAATCCGTAACATTTTACACTTTTTTAAGATGCAGCATTGTCGTTCACAAACAAATCGCTAATTTTGCACCTGAAAAATTTGTAACAAGTTACAGAAAAATCAGACACCATGGTGCAAAGGACTCAATATCTGCAACAACTTATCGACAGTATGGGCAATGGTCTGGTAAAAACCATCACAGGTATCAGACGCTGCGGTAAATCAGTGCTGCTCAGGGACATATTCGGGCAATGGCTTAAAGACAATGGCGTGGATGATGGCCACATCATATATCTCTCTTTTGACGATATGGAAATAGAGGAACTGCGTGAGCCAAAAGAATTCTTGAAGATGGTCCGCAGTAGAATTTCCGATAATAAGACACACTATCTTCTGCTTGATGAAGTGCAACTTATGGACAGATTCGTGGAAGTTCTCATCAGCCTGATGCACAATGAAGTATTTGATATTTTTGTGACTGGAAGCAACTCAAGATTCCTTTCCACCGACATTGTGACTGAATTCAGAGGTCGCTCACAAGAAATCCGTATGCAGCCATTGACTTTTTCAGAATATATAAGTACATTTGATGGTGATAAAGATGAAGCATGGAGCGAGTATATCGAGTTCGGCGGGCTGCCACAAATTTTGTCTTTCAAGACCAAACAACAAAAAATCACCTACCTGTCAAACCTTGTTGAAACGGTATATATCAAGGACATAGTTGAGAGGAACAAGTTAAAAAGCGGCGAGGGAATCACAGAATTGCTTCGGACATTGGCCTCATCAATGGGTTCTCCATGCAATCCTAGACGAATATCCAAAACATTCGAAAGCGTTGAAAAGAAACACGTGTCCAGCGAAACAGTGGCACGACATATTCGTTATTTCAACGAGTCATTTCTGATAACAGAGGCTTTGCGCTACGATGTAAAGGGCCGCAAATATATAGGCACAGAGACCAAGTACTACTTCACGGATATAGGATTGCGGAACAGCATTCTTGGTTTTAGACAGATAGAAGAAACGCACATAATGGAGAACGTTCTCTATAATGAATTGAAATACCGTGGTTATAATGTTGATGTCGGGATGGTTGAAATCATGGAGCGGAACGCTGATGGAAAGCAAGAGCGCAAGCGACTTGAAGTTGATTTTGTCGCCAATCAAGGAAGCAAGAGGTATTACATACAATCCGCGCTCCGAATGGAAGATGATGACAAAGTCAGGCAAGAGAAGAAATCTCTGATAAATATTCCTGATTCATTCAAGAAAATCATCGTAGTGAAAGACCGTATTACCTCATACCACGATTATGACGGAATCTTGAGGGTAGGCTTATTCGACTTTCTTCTGAATCCGGACAGCCTTGATTTGTAGCTTTTCCTCCATCCTCACACGCAGATCAAGACTAGAAAGCGAACCTCTCCTGCAAGAGATCTTCAAGTCCGGCACAGTCATCCATTCCGGTCCTTACTGCCTGACAACCGTGGAGAGGCGGTAGGAGCGTTGTCCGATTGCAGGCACTGTTTTTGTAAGTAATTGATTCACATCATAATTACAACCACATAAAACACCTGTTATCATGCAATGTTTCCTAAAATTAACTGCGGCTGTCTTCTTCGCTACAGCTTTGTCATTATGCCTTCGCGCGGAAAAGGTCGACAAATCTCCCGTAACCTCCTTTGACCTCAAACGCTACCTTGGCACATGGTACGAGATCGCCAGATTCGACCACCCGTTCGAAAGAGGGATCTCGCACGCCGCCGCTGAATATGTCCTCAGGGATGACGGCAAGATCAGTGTCACCAACACCGGATGGAAGGACAGCCGGTCAAAGACAGCCATCGGCAAGGCCAAGCAACCTGATCCGGTCAACAACCCGGCTCTGCTCCGTGTCTCCTTCTTCCTGTTCTTCTACTCTGACTACCGTGTCCTTATGATTGACGATGACTATTGCCTCGCCCTCGTCGGCAGCTCAAGCGACAAGTACCTTTGGATTCTGTCCCGATCCCCACAGATTCCTCAAAAAGCCGTTGACATGGTCCTTTCCGAAGCCTCCAGACGAGGCTACGACACTTCCCGGCTCATCTGGGTGAACCAGGAGCGAGGCATTGACAATCGTTAAAATCTGAAAGAGGCTGACTCAAAAGGTCAGCTTCTTTGTTTGCATACCAAGAAGTTCAGGAGGGTGCCATTCGGAAAGCCATAGGCACCCATGGCCTTGTGAACGGAAGAGTGCCCACGACAAAGTCGTGGGAGGGATTTAGTTGATCAGGTGTACAAGTATGTGTCAAACTTGGATGGAGCCAGGTTTAGCGTATGTAGAGCCTGAAGTTGAATCCTAGCCAGGTTGTCTACCGGCTGTTGGTTGCGGGATACCCTTATCCTAAGAAGGTTCCATCGCAATTCCCTGAATATCACAGCATGGCTCTTCGCTTGCAGTTGGCGAACACCGTAATGTCCCCTGCAAGCGGTTCAGGGGCATGGTGGCATGCTCGCCGATTTCACCACATTTGTCCTTCCCTATCGTACTCGTTCCACATGCACGTTGTGTCCACAAATAAGTCGCTACCATCCATCTATCCACCTATCTATCCACATATCTTCTCCTACCTTCCCACCTGCTCATCTACCTTTCAACTCTCAAGTGTGAATGGCTTCTCACACCTAGAAACCTTATATGAAGAACATCAGCACTTTACGTTTCTAGGGGTGAACGGATTTGCACACCTGAAAGAGGCGGTTGGCATTTCAGGCCGTTGTGGGCAAGGTTCCGACTCCTAGGTGTGAATCTCTTCGTGCGCCTGGAAACGCTATGTAATGAGTATCAGCGTTTTGGACTTCTTGGTGTGTGCGTGACAAGCAGGGCTGAGATAAGACTGTATGTCGTTATGTGATTCTGTTTAGGTAATAATGTGCATGGACGGCGATCTCATTGGTGGTGTCATGCGTGGTGTCATGCGTGGTGTCATGCGCGGTGTCGTGGGCTATTTGTTCCCCAAACGGGATCAAGTGCTTAAGAAACCGGATCTCCTCAGTCGTTGTGCGACCGGTCCCGAAGGTGGCGCCACCCTCCACCGCCTCCTTCGCCGTGAGGTCCTGCCGCTCCGTTCCGAGAGGCGCTTAAACCTCCCGCGCCATCCTCTTTCCGGCTGAGCTGAGATTGCGGTGGCGGCAGATCCGACAGAAGAACGATTGAGGTCAATCACAGGGTAAACTCATACAAGAGCTCCGCAAAAACATTGCTCACAAGTCAGCGCAGGCTGATGCATCGCGGCAACAGACCGACAGAACCCGAAGCCTGCTTTGGAAATATAAAGTTCAACCATGGCTCCAAGAGGTTCCATTTGAACTCAAGGAGAAAGACAAAAGTGGAATGGGGGTTGGTATCATTAGCGCATAACCTCAGGAAGTATGTCGCCTATAAAACCGAGTCAATGCATAAACAGGCTCAAAGCATGGTACTTGTCACTGAGAAGTCACCATTAGGAATCGTTGTATAGGGTCAGGTGGCTCTGACAGAGCGTGACCGGCCACAGCCTCGTGAGAGGCTCCCGAAGGAACGGAGTTCCGAAGGGTGGATGGAGCGAAGCGGAACTCTGGATGAGCCTTTCGACAACTCTGTGCCATACTATATAATGAAAGAAACCGACCCTTTTGGGTCGGCCTCCTTCATTATAGAGTTATCGCACTATTACTTGTGGATGTTGATGTTGTCGATGAAGATACGTCCCGCACCGCTTACCTTGTAGTTGTAAGATCCGGTGTAGTTGCCGCTGTCGTCCTTGACAAGCACACGGTACATCACAACGACAAGTCTCGTGTTGGCCGTGGCGCCCTTGATCTTCGCCGAAGAGTGTGTCCAGCTGTAAGTGCCGGTAGGCTGGTCAACCTTAAGCACATCGCTGTACTTGGTGCCGTTCTCGAACTGGCCGTCACCCTCGATCACAACAACGACTCCTGAATCGTCCACCTTACCGCTTCCCTGCACCATGGCGGCATGGTCAAACTCCACAGTCACGTCCGTAGCGGATGTAAGAGGAAGCTTAGGAAGTCTGATGGAAGTGTTCTTGCCTCCTGTCTTGTTGAACTTGAGGTACTTGTCCTGGAGATAGATCAGTTCAAGGGAAGGATTCATGTCCTCGTAGCCGGCATTGGCGAACGCAGGCAGAGTGAAGGCTTTCACAGCGTCGCCATAGATGTTGATCGCGCTGTCATCTTTTTTGTTTCCGATCGTGTCACCGACTTTACCTCCAGCCGCTGTGTATGTATCAATAAGTGGAGTCAACCATCCGAAATCATCGAAGAAGCAGACACCGGCGGCTGCCTGAGCCACGTCAACAGTGTAAGTGTAGTTGTACTCGGCGTTCTTGAACACAACCTGGCCTGTTCTTGCGGTGCCTGAATTGGCCTCGAAGGTCACGTCAACAGGATAGGTTCCGGCGGCAGGAATGTTCATCGCAGGAAGCTTCACCCATGACGGAGCGGTGACGGTGAAAGGAACATTGGACACAATGTTGAGCTTTCTCGTCTCACCTATTCCGGCGATGGTGTTGACTCCTGGATATGTCACCGTGATGCTAGGCTCGAACTTGGCCTGCTTTACAGTGAGGACAGACTCGATGTTGTCCTTGAAGAAGCGGATGGTTCCGGTTCTGTCAGTTCCTGTGAGGTTAGGCTCGGCCTTGAAGGTCTTGGATACAGTCTCGACGACAGCCTTTGTGGCAGGAGTGGAGACCTCTGTGATCCAAGAGCCGTTGATCTCGGTCTCGAACTCAACGTTAGACTGGATCTTTGCCGTGAACTCGGCGCCCTGGCCAAGAACCTCGACAGTGTTGCCTGTAGAGATGCTGATCAGCGGATCAAGCTCTCCGCCGGCGGCGGACTGAACGACGTGGATGTTCTTTCTGGTGTCAGCTGAAGCCAAAGTGATTACGGCGTGGCGGAGCTTGGAGCTTGTGCTTGGCTCGCAAGTGATCTTGACCGTGGTTTCCTCACCTGCCGGACCCTCTATGACATCAAGGGACAGCCAATCAGCGTCAGAGCCCTTGGTCAAAGTCCAAGGATTGTCAGACTCGATCTTCAATTCGTAAGGCTTGTCCGGAGTTCCCTCAAATGTGATGACATCATCGGAAACAATGACCTTGGCATAGACAGGATCCGAATATGGAATGTCGGAATCAGCGATCTTGATGTTGTCAAGATGCCAACGCTGCTGGTCAGGAGTTACGGATGCATACTCGGCAGGACGGATGATAAAGCGTGTCGTGTTATTGACTCCCTTGGCGGTCACAGTAGCGTGCTGCCACTCAAGATGTCCCTTCTCCTGCGTGGTCACGAACGGATCACTGATCTGCGTTCCGTTGTCGAAGAATCCCTTGCCGGTGAGTTCGACCACAATCTGAACCTTGTCAATGTTGCCGGAGCCGGTCATATGAGCCGCCCAGTCAAAATCAAGATCGACATTGATCAACTCGTCTCCCTTGAAGTCCTGCTTAGGGAGGATCATACCGTTGTTATTGTTAACAGTAGCGGTGCTTGTCTTGCCGAACTTCCAGTAATATTTCTGAGCATAGATGACCTTGCTATTCGGATTCAGATCCTCGTAGCCCTTATCGGTCAAGGCTTTAAGAAGTCCCGACAGAGCGTCGTTGCTCCTCAGGTTCGGAGCCTCTCCACCGGAATTGTTGTCACCAACTGAGTCATCAACCCTGACGCCTGAAGCGTCGATGTATGATTTCATCCAGGAGAAATCATCGTAGAAATAGGCATTGAGGCTATCGTTGATTCCGTTATCCTGCACATCGGTCACGGCAAGGGTCAACTCTCCATCGGAAAGTCCGAGGACGTAGGCCTTGACCGAGATGTTGTGCATATTCACAGACTCAATGTCAACCACACCGGCTCTTGGGTCGAGAAGTTTTATCGCAACCGGAAGAGACTGCTCAAACTTAAGCTCGTGGCCAAGAAGTCCTGCCTCGACGGTGACATAAGTGACAACGTTAGCCTTGGAAGGATCGAGATTGGAAAGCAGATCCACCGGTTCAGGACGGGTGACCTCAGCGTTGGACTTGACTGTGACACCACCGGCCTCAAGGGCGGCGTTGCCATAAAGAGTGACCTTCTCGCCGGCGAGTGAAACCTTGTCACCTATGGCGATCTCCCCCTTGTAGGAGACATAGATCGAGGCGCTCTCGTCAGTCGCCACGAACCCATCGGATGTCAGAGCTACAACTTGAGCCTCAGCCACTTTTGCGAACAAACCATCATCGAGGGTGAATATTTTCGAGATCGGCATCTCCTCCACTCCGAGGTAATTGTCACCTTTCTGGTAGATGACGGTGCGGATTGAGTAGCCGCGGTTGTTGGCGATGGTTAGGGTACCCTCGCGAGGGGCGGCCATCGCTCCGTTGGCGACGTTGTCGGTGACGCTCACGGTCACATCTACAGTGTTGGTTCCGGATGTCGGATCGACTGTGATCCAGTCGGCGTCCACATCGATGAACCACGCCTCATCAGAGGCGATGGTCAGGGACTGCGGCTCCGCTCCAATTGCCTCGAAAGTCAGGCTTGACTCCGAAAGAAGGGCGCTCGGCTTGACATATTCCTCCTCGGAGCATCCGAAAATCGGGAGGACGGCAAGAGCCGCGGCGCAGAGTCTTATTATATTCTTAACTATTTTCATGATATCTTCGTTTGTTTCAATGGATTAATTCATTCCATTATCGGTGTCCCCGTCGGAGGAACTCAGGCCGTCATCCCATCCAGGATTCTGCGCAAGGTTCTTGTTAAGATCCCTGTCGCCTCTTGGAATAGGGTACAGATAGTCGCGGTTCTCATCGAACGTGCGAGTCTTGGTGCGGTACATGTCAACATAGCCCTTGTGACCCTCGCTCAGCACGATACCGTTCGAGTACGGCACATAGTTCCCGTCTATCTCGATCTCCTGGATCTGGAGGAACACGAACTTTTCTCCGTATTTCGTTTTGTACTCTTTCTCTATCTTGCTGCCAACATTCTGAGTGTCATAAAGATAGATGTCCGGATTGCCGTCACCCGTAAGATCGTAAGGGCCGACACCAGGGAAATACGTTCCATAGAGAGGTTGTGGGAAGCAAAGGCCTTCCTTCCACCTCACGATGTCATCCCAACGACTTGTCTCCAGAACGAGTTCAATCGTCCTCTCGCGACGAACCTCCAGAATCTGGGCGAGATTGGCGGGATTGAGCCTTGCGATGTTCTGATAGCCGTATTTCTCGGAAATAAGGTAAGGATCCACAGTCAGACCGGCAAGATGAAGATGTGGCATTCCAACCCTGTCACGAAGTTTGTTGATGGACTTGTCCACATCCTCCTGGGTAAGGATATTCAGCTCGGCCTTGGCCTCCGCATAGATGAGATAGGCCTCCGCAAGACGGTACACAGGCATGTCGTTGAATGACATGTCGGCGCGTTCCGCAGTCTCGTACTCCGGACTCATGACAAACTTCTCAAGCTGGTAGCCGGTCGAGGTCATTGTCAGATCCGGGCCATAGACGGTCTTTTTGGAATTTGTGCGGACGTGGCTCGGAAGCCTCATGATCATGCCAAGACGAGGATCACGATCCTTCATCTCATCCACGAACTGCATGGTCTCCCAGCCCTCCTTGTCGGTGAAGCGCGAGCCATCTTTCATGAGGAAGCTATCCACGAACTTCTTGGAGAAGCCTGGGTTGCCGCCTGTGTTCATGAGCACATAGCCTGTGGCGTTGTGGGTACATCCGATGGACTGCTCCATCTTTATGGCGAGGATGTACTCATTCTTGTCGGCGTCAACCTCCATGAAAAGGTCATGGTAGTTCGCGGCCAATGAATATTTTCCAGACTCCATCACCATTTGGGCAGCTTCGTAGGCCAACTTAAGATAGTCATCGGCGGAGCGTCCACCCTGGAATGAAAGGCCATGGTACTTTCTGAATGTCCCTTCGTAAAGGCAGAACTGAGCCTTGAGCATGCAGGCGGCCCATTTGTTCACACGATAGACACTGACATCTGAAGGGAGAGACTCGATCGCCTCATCGATGTCCTCGATCATGTGGGACATGATGAGTTCTCTTGAGTCCCTCGGATTGAAGAGAGTGGAGTCAGTCGAGCCGAGTTCCTTGTCGTACCAAGGAACGTCACCGAACCTCTTCACCTTCTCGAAATAGAACTTAGCGCGGAAGAACTTAGCGAGACCTGTGTATTTCTTGACAGCGTCCGGATCGGAACACTGGTCCATGTGGCCGAGCATGGTGTTGATCTTGCGGAGCTGTCCCCAAGACCAACCTCCTTTGGAAGCCGTTGTTGGAACCTCGCGGGCCGTGCCGCCAAGAAGTTCATCCGAAATCGTTCCTTTCTGGAACACAAGGTCTGACTGTTCGTCGTAAGGAGTTTTATCCAGAAGGTTGTCATAGAAAGAGTTGGAGAACAACTTCAAATCCTCCTCGTTACGGAAATATGTCTCCGGAACAAGCCTGTCCTTAGGGTACTTATCCAAAAAGCTGTCACATGAGGTGACTCCAAGGACGATTGTCAAAATAGGTAATAAATATCTTTTCATTTTCACTGTCCTCCATCATTAGAATGTTATGTCGATGCCGAACATGATGGTCTTCTGCCACGGATAGGCGACAGCGTCCTTGGCGTCGGAGTTCGTATACAGACCGTCAGTACTCTTTTTGGTGACACGACGATACGCAGACTCCGGATCCAGATACTTGGTGTACTTCTTGATCGGAGACCAGTAGGCCAGGTTCTCGCCGGAGAAGTAGAAACGCACCTTGTCAAGGCAGATCGCCTTTGTCCACTTCTGCGGAAGGGTGTAGCCTACCGTAAGGTTCTTCAGCCTGAGATACCTAACGTTCTGGATGTACCTGCTGTTAGGCGGCGCGAGCTCTCCACCGGTCGATGAATAGACACGCGGCCTTGGGAAATAGGTGTCAGGATTCTCTTCGGACCAGACGGTCTTGATGAAGTCCCGTGGCATGAATGCCGTGTAGTAGGCGTAGGAATATGATCCCCAGAATGCTATGTTCATGCCGGAAGGATACCAGTAGTGGTTGCCCACACCCTGAAGGAATGTCGAAAAGTCGAATCCCATCCAGTCAAATCCAAGGTTGATACCGTACTGGAGGCTCGGAAGCGAGTTGCCGAGAATCTTGCGGTCGCCAGGGCTGTCGGCGGTGTTGTCGCCAAGGGTGATCTTGTTGATTCCGCCTTCTCCTTCCTGTTTGTTGTCGAGATCGACATACCTGAGGTCACCGGCAAGGAATCCGCCCTGCATACGGTTGGTGCCGACATAAGTGAGGGCGTCGCAGACGTTTGCCTGATAGTCCTTGGCTTCCTCATCGGTAGCGAACAGGCCGTCCACAACAAAGCCCCAGATGTCACCGATCCTCTGGCCAACATAGTAGTCAGTGAGTCGTTTGTCAGGATTGTTGGCATATCTGGTGATGTGGGAGTTGTAGTCGCTCACAGAAGCGCGGATGTTGTAGTTGAACGGCTTCCCGAGAAGTTCGAAGCTGTCCCTCCATCCGAGGGAGATCTCGTAACCCTTCGTCCTCAAATCCGCGGAGTTCTCTTTAGGGGCGTCAGCGCCATAGACACTTGGAAGGGCGTTGCCCTGAATGAGCATGTTCTTTGTGTCACGGATGTAGGCCTCTGCGGTAAAGTCAAGCCTTCCGTTCAGCATCGACGCGTCAAGACCAAGGTTGTA
>OHBM01001254.1_pt1 | contig 19014 bp, 18 predicted proteins | sample 1577251 | NCBI WGS metagenome assembly OHBM01 (sample SAMEA3541557, study PRJEB24748) | human gut metagenome | biome: human gut; feature: human-associated habitat; material: faeces | place: China | collected 2012 | reverse complement strand
CAGAAAATGGATAAATAAATGTTGCTAGTAAGCTTGCTATAGTCTGTTCTTTAGATAAGAGTATTGTACTTAATAAAAGACAAATACTACTTCCTATAAAGATAACTATGGATGGTGATAATTTTATTAGATGATTAACAATAATTGCTATACCATTCATTCCCCCAGTTACTAATTTAATTGGATATAAAAACAGGTTAAAAACAATACTAGAAAAAAAGAGACAGATTATCAATACTCCATAACGATATAGAATATTCTTCATCTATTCTCCTCCAAATACTTGGTAAGCATCTGTTACTACAAAGAAAGCATCTGGATCTATTAGATGAATTCCTTCTTTGAATCTATAATACTCTTTAGTTGGTATAACACTCATTAAGACATTTTGATCTTTATCTTTATAACCACCCGTTGCTTCAAATTTAGTAACTCCATGTTTCATTTCTTTTAAGATATACTCTTTAACTTCCTTATCTTTTTTAGTTATTATATAAAATGCTTTAGCATCACTTATTCCTAGTAGTACTCTATCCATTGCCCAAGTAACTAGATATAAAACTATCAAGGCATACATTAATTTATTAAAGCCAAAGGCAAAGAATCCTAGCAAAACTATTGTTCCATCAGTAAATATCATTGCTTGTCCCATACCTATTTTTAGTTTTTTAGATATAATCATATTTAAAATATCAGTTCCTCCAGTAGAAAATCCAGCTTTAAAAATAAGTCCTGCTCCAACTCCTTGAAGTAGTCCCCCAAAGATTGCTACTAAAAGCATTTCACTTTGATTAAAACTAACATATTTAGATAAAAAACTTGTTAGATTTACAAAAATAGGAAATAAGATTGATCCTAAAATACTTAATTTTGTTTTATCTTTTCCAAGAAAAATATAAGATAGCACTAGTAAAAATATATTAGCTATTAATATTACATAAGATTGATTAAATTTAAAGAAATTATTTAAGACGATTGATAGACCACTTACGCCTCCTGCTACTATGTTATTAGGTGAATAAAATAAATTAAATGCAAGAGCTACTAGTAAACAACCAAAGATAAATTGTGTATATCTTTTTATTTTACTATGCTGATAAATATTATTAACAATTGCCTTGGGATTCATTTTTTGCTCCTTTCAAATATGCTTCCATAAATGGAGTTAAGTCACCATCTAAAACTTTAGTTACGTTACTTGTCTCATATGATGTTCTATGATCTTTTACCATTGAATATGGATGCATTACATAACTTCTTATTTGTGAACCAAACTCTATATTCATTTGTTCTCCTTTTTCTTTTGCTAGTTCTTGTTCTTTTTTCTGTTGTTCTAATACATAAAGCTTAGACTTTAGAACCTGTAGAGCTGTTTCTTTATTTTGAATTTGACTTCTTTCGTTCTGACAAGTTACTACTATACCAGTAGGAAGATGAGTTACTCTTACGGCACTATCCGTGGTATTTACTCCTTGCCCTCCTGCTCCAGTTGAACGATATACATCTATTCTTATGTCCTTTTCATCTATATTTATATCTATATTTTTATCTATTTCTGGAGTAACATCAACACTTGCAAAGGATGTATGACGTCTATTGGAAGAATCAAATGGAGATAACCTAACTAAACGATGAACACCTTTTTCTTCTTTTAAATAGCCATAAGCATAACTACCATCTACTTTGAAAGAAACACTTTTAATACCAGCTTCTTCTCCTGTTTGATAATTGTATAATGTTACTTTATAACCTTGTCTTTCACAGTATCTTAAATACATTCTATATAACATTTCTGCCCAGTCACAAGCTTCTGTTCCACCAGCTCCTGAATGAATATCAATAGTACAAGAATTAGCATCATACTCACTATCAAATAGTAAATATATTTCAAATTGTTCTACTTCTTCTTTTAATTTATCATAATCTTTTATTAATGTCTCTTCTAATTCATTATCTGGTTCTAGTAATAATAGTTCTATTAAATCTAGAGCATTCTTAGTATCTCCTTTATATGAAATTATATTCTCTAAAATTGCATTTATGTTGCTAAGCTTAGAGAAAACGCTTTCTCTTAATTCTTTATTATCCCAGAATCCTTCTTCTAACTGTTTCTTTTCTAATTCTTCTTTTTCTTTTACTTTCTTACCACAGTCAAAGTAACCTCCAAAGTTCTGCTAACTTTTTATCAATCTTTTCATAGTTTCTTTTTAATTCTACTAATTCCATAATAACCCTTCTTTCTATTCACATTTTAACAAATTATTTTTTATTAATCAATTATGTGTATAAATTAGTAATTACTGCATAATATATTAGTGGGAAGGGTTCACGAGTTTAGTGAAGATTCCCATTATATATAGATGATACTATTAAGTATCAAAAAAACAATGTAATCAAAGCGATTAGATTGTTTTTTCTTTTATTTTAGCTTTCTCAGTAGCTGATACTAATGATAAATCACTACCAAGAGATGCTATTATATCTTCTTTTTTTAATGATGTTAATCTTTTTTGTAATAAATCACATTCTTCTCTAGTTTCTGTTTGTGTATAAAGTTTTAGAGAAGGTAATAATATAATTGGTTCTTTACAAATTCCTACTGTTCTTTTTAAATAGTCTAGCTGAAAGTCTTCTTTTACTTCATCAATTATTCTTAGAGCAGGTAGTAATAGTCCTGTACTTTTATAATATTCATCTTTAGCAAGTTTTTCAATAAACTTCACTTGTCTTTCACTTTTAGAAATATTAATAGAATCAGCTGCCGTTAATAACTGTTCTTTATTTAATTCTTCTTGATCATATAATAATTCACTTATCCCTCTAGCTTGATACTCTTCTTTACTATTTAAAACTTTACTAGCTAGTTCTAATGATATATCTTCTTTTATCACTTCACTATTTAATAAGATATTTCGCTCTGCTATTCTTTGATAACTTTCTTTTGACTTTTTTAGTATTATTAGTGACTCTTCTACCTCATTATTCTTATGAATACTAGAACTACACATAACATCTCTCATACAATTAAGTAATACATCATCATTTGTTCTTGATAAGATAAAGGAATAATCTAAAATTTCTTCTTTTGATAAGAATGAATAACATAATAGTTTTCTTAAACCTTTAGAGTATCTATTGGTTATTAAGTCTTTTAATTCTTCTTTAGTAAATTTTCCTTCCTGTATAGTACTAACTGACATTAATTCTAAGATTCTTTCTATCTGTTTTTTATCAGTAGTTTCACTAAGTAATGTTACTACTAACATATCCTCTTTAGATAACTTAACATCATATCCAATATTCTTTAATTTTTCTTCTACTTCTTTTATCACTTTAAACCTCCAAAATATTACTAGAAATACTATAACACATATTTAACTAATTATTAATTGTATTATCAAAAAAAAAGACCAGTTGTTGAACTAGCCATTAGTTTTTGTTAATACTTTTTGGTATGCCGTAGTTTCTCCTTCTTTTACACAATCAACAAAGAACTTATTTCTCATTTTATAATATCCCTGCCAATCATTTCTTTTATTAGTTTTTATAACAGTATGTTCACTTTCAAAATCTAATTGACTTGATGGCATAATACAGTTATGCATTTTTTCATTTTCTAAATTGACATATAATAAGAAATTATCTTTTATACTAGGAGTAGTACCAAAAGTATCTAAATATTCTTCTAAAGTATATTTACCAATTAAAAACCAAATATCATTAGTTTCTTGTATAACACCTTGCGTATATTTTCCAAGTTCATGAATTGCAATTTCTTTATCATTGTTTAAATTTAAACCATTTTCTAACTCTTCTTTTAAATGCAATAGATGAATATATCTTTTAACTTTAGGATTTTTTTCTAGTTCTTGCATTTCCTCAAAGTTTGATCTAATTATTTCTTTTACATCTTCTATATCTAATCTTAAATTTTCTAAAATTTCTTGTTCCATTTTATTCCCCCAATCTATAAATCTATATAAAAAATAACTCAATACACTAGTATACTTTAAAAGAACCATTTATATGTATAAATGGCATAATAATTATATAATATTTTCTTTTTTATCACAAGTTATTTTTTATTTTATCTTAGAAAAAAAGCAAAAACGATACATATTTCATAAGCTATGTATCATTTTTATAATTATATTTTTTCAAACAAATATACATTTTCAGGTAATTTTAGTTTTTCAAATACTCTTTGTTTTATTAATTTTCCACCCATATGTTTATAAAATTCATTTGTAGGATTAGCTGCTAAACAACCTACTATCATCTTTGTAAATCCCATATTTTTTAATTCTTTAATTGCCATAGCAAATAGCTTTCTACCATAACCCTGTCCTTTATAATCATTTATCAAGTATAAAGCATACAACTCTCCACAATCATTATATTGAGCATCATCAGATACATCTACATTAATGAAACCTACTATTTCATTATTTATTTCAAGAACATATTGGTGATTAATATTCTCATCAAAATCTTTATAGAAATTATTTGCTCTTTCTTGTTCATTTAAATAAAGATTATCTAAAAATTCATCGTTTACTATACCTCTATAAGTTTCATTCCATGCAGTTGTTACTATTTTTGCTACAGAAAAGCAATCATTTTTATTCATTTTTCTTATAATATAATCCATATTTTCTCCTTCACTATATAATGATTATTCTTTAATTTTAATTGGTACTTTTGAGCATTTTAAATATATAGTACTTTCTATCTTATAAATATTTATATCTCGTTAAATAAACTTTTATATCTAATATCAATAGCTATCCTAAATAATAATAAGATAACTTTATGAAACCAGTAAGAAATAGTATCAAATTAAAATTCTAGAACTAATTTTTTATATAAATTAATTATTAACACAATTATATATAAGTTAATTACTCTTTTCAATATATTTTCTCCCTGTAATTTTTTTGTACTTTCAAGTTAAGTATAATTAATATAGATATTAACTATAAAAGAAAAAGGCCTTTCTATAGCCTTTCATTAATTATCTTGAAGTATTATTTGTCCATCCATAATTGGTATATTTGGATAACTAGCATCCATTAATGTAAAGTTTCTAAGCGGAGCTTGAGGATTTGTTATTTCTACAGTTTGGTTTTCTACAGTCATAGTAATTGATTTAACACCATCATCAAATGTATGTCCTCCATCTCCTGCTATTTGTTTGTAATATATTGGATTACTTCCAGTTGCAGCGAAAGGAACATTATTAAATACAGCATTACCATCTTGATTAGTAACAGCTTCTGTTCCAACTACTGTACCTGTACTATCAGTTCTTATAAATTTTGCACCAACAATATCAACACCAGTACCAGGATCACCGGTATCAGTCACATGAAGAGTTAAAGTTCCTGTAGCACTTATAGTAAAAGCGTATATATTAGTACCATCTACTACATTTACACTATTTGGAGTAAGAGTTGAAGAATCATATCCTCCAACTACTGCTGTAGCATTATAAGTTCCATTAACTAACTCAATACTTCCTTTACCATTTGTTATGTTTATTGTCTGTCTTGCCATAATATCATTTTACCTCCTTCTATTTTTATATTAGGATAATTCTTATCCATTAGTAAAACTGTAATGAGTTTACCATTGCTTTTATTATTAATATTTATATGATAAACTCTATTCTTTTTAGCGATTAAAGATACTTTGATAACTGTTAAATTAGAATATATTATTAGGTTATAAAGTTCATTGTTACATATTGGTATTTTAATTCTTCCTAAATTATCAGTTTTGCCTTCAAAAACTACCTTATTACATTTATCCTTTAATTTAACATTTAATTTTACTTCTTTATCATTATAAAGTTTAATATAAATATAATCATTTTTCATATTTCACCTCATTACACAATATTTTATGAATCAATTTAATATTTGGAAAAAGCATTACTCCTCTACACTCCAAATTATTAATGTAGAATAATCCTCATCTTCTAATAAATCTTTACTCGGTTTAAGTAATAATCCTTTATCCGTAGAAAAAGTAACATTACTTACACTTATATTTCCACCATTATCACTTGATTCATATATTAGTTTCTTATTAGTTTTTAAAATAATCTCCTCATTATCAAACTTTTTAAAAACTAATGAATCTATTAATACTTTTCCATCTTTTTCTATCATTGGATTTGTATAATTTAAATATAGTTTCCACTTACTACTATTTATTCTACTATCAACTACTGTTACTACTGTTTGATTCTTTTTAGGTAAAATAAGTGGTTTAATAGATGACGGATTCATACTAAAAGGAATATTCTCTGTTACTCTTAAAAGGGTTAATTCTCCACTAAATGGTACTGTCACTTTTCTTTCGGTATAACAACTATTTAAACAAGATATTATTTTAATTCTTGTATTATCAGGAATAGTAGTATCAAGATCAGCTTCAAATAAACCATTTTCATCAGCAGTTGTTAGTAAGTTTTTATTATCATATTCTATTTTTACGTTAGCATATGGTGTGGTATGACCTGATATGGCATTGGTAGAATTGAGGACTGGATGTACATTAGTTTTTAATTGTCCTAAAGTTAATATCTTTATACCTTGAAATTTAAAACTAGTTATATCTGATATTGAGCTTAATTCACTATCAGTAAAATTGTGAGATGTAACTGTAGTAGTATCTTTACTAAAAGAGCCAGTTATTTCAGCAGGAGTATTTTCTTTATACCAGAAAAATGCAGGTTGATCATCTAGTGTACAAGCACTTGTATAATCTAGAGCATAAATCCACATATTAATCCTTGAAAATTTAAAGGAAAAATCAACGGAATTATTGGCATATACTACATTGGCATTTTTAGTATAGATATTTACATATTTAGGATTATCTAATATAAATTTTTGGTTTGTACCTTTAAAATAGATATTATAATTATCACTTGGAGTAGTCATATAAGTATTTAATACTGATATACTAGCTCCTTCTAAAACTTTAAAATCACCAAATACATTCCACATTGGAACTCGTTGATGGCTCTTTTCTATAAAAGTAAAATTAGCCATTTGTTCAATTATGACATTCCTAGCTCCATGTGTTGTTGTGATAGCAAAACCATTTCCAGTAGTTAAAAGGAATTCTGCTCCATGTCCTACTATTAAATCAAGTCGATTAGTACCATTCATTAATTCTTTATTAGTTGTGATATTTACATTACTATTAGGTACTATTTTAATAAAAGATGGTATTACATCATTAAAGAAGAATACTGTACTGGTCGTGGAATTACTAGTAATTGTTGTATTTCCACCTATTATTATTCTATTAGAATCACATACTTTTTGAGCTGTTACACCATTTGTATCACTGACAGTTATAATAGAATCAATAATTTTTGTTGAACCATAGTAATTATTAGATAGTTCTATACCATTAAAATTAATATTATTATACTCAACAGTTAAGTTAGAATAATTAGGATGAGATGGTACATAAACTACACTATAGGTATGGGAACTAACTATATTCATATTTTTAAGTATAATTCTTTTATTCGTAGTACTAACCGTTATAACATCTGTACTATCAGTTAAATTATTTGTATAGGTTGCTTTAATATTATTATATGTACCATCAATAGTTACTTTTGTTTTATTAGCATTTATTTTAAATCCACTCGTTAAAGTTATATCATTACCTAAATATACATAATTATAATCATTTGTATTACTTAGTACATCTTTTAATTCTTCACCATTAGTTACTACCACTGTATTATTATTAATTATTTCCATATTATCACTTTCCTTTACCATAAATTATGCTTGAAAGATATTTTGAAATAATCAATTTTCATTACTTTTAATGTATTTTTACAACACTTAATATCGCATTAGTACTTCCATTAAATGTTATGTTAACTGCCATAGATGGTTTTACATTTAATGTTATTAAATCATCTTTACTTAGTGCTACAATGGTAGATGAACTTATAGAATTAATTATTTGTGCTTGAAACTCACTAGTAATATTTGTTGCTGGTTGTAATATATCATTAGCTCTTACTGACATAGTTAAAGAACAATCTTCATTGGTAGCACCACATAATGAATAAGATATGAGATAAACTCCATTTTCTTTTATTTTAATTGAATTACCATCTGGATATTCGGTAAGAAAAGCTGCTCCTTTTTCTGGCAAGGGAATAATATTATCTGTTCCTTGAAGTAAAGCAAGTGGAGTAGTAGACATTGAATATCTAATCCCATAAGAAGATACAAATTCTGTTCCTGGCGGTCCGGCTGGACCTTGTGGTCCTCTTTCTCCAGTAGCACCTTTTTCACCTTTTGGAATTAAAAATGCTAAATGATGTACCCAGTTTTCAAAGGTATCCATAACTTGAGCTGGTTCACCTGGTTCTAAAGTTTCTGTCTCATCAATAGCTATATGTTCTGTTCTTCCTATTTCTCCTGGTAATCCCCTTGGTCCCATATCTCCTTGGTCGCCTTTCTCTCCCTTTGGTATTTTAAAATCTAAAACTACATCAACAGGGGTACCAGTATTTACAACTTCAGCATCTTCTGTCGGAACAACTGTTTCAACATTTCCAATTTGAATAGTGGCTGGTCCTTGATCTCCTTTTTCACCTTTTATTCCTTGGGGTCCAATATCTCCTTTATCTCCTTTAGGTCCGGGAATTCCTTGGGGACCTATTTTTCCCTCTATCCCTTGCTCCCCCTTTGGTATTCTAAATCTTAAAACTACATCTTCATTTGTACCGATATTTTCTACTTTAGCTTCTTGATGTGACTCTACTGTTTCTGTAATACCTACTTCTATAGTAGTAGGTCCTTGTACTCCTCTATCCCCAGTATCTCCCTTTTCTCCTTTAGGTCCTGTTGGTCCTTGAATATAACAATTTCTACATTTATCTATTCTTTTTTTTAACTTTTCAAAATTATCATTATTATACATAACAACCTCCTATTAGTATAATATACAAAAATAATAATAATTCTACTGTTAAAGAAAAAAACTATTCCTTTGAATAGTCTATTATAAATATCATTTTGATAAAAATTTTGCTACAGATTTTGCCATTTCTCTTTTACCTTTTGTTGGAACAAAATTATTTATAAATAAATTATCTTCATTATGTTTCAAACCAAAGTAAGCAAAGAAACTAAATACTAAAGCACCAACAAAGTTAACAAATAAATCTTTCATAGTATCGTTTATACCTATATCTAAATAACCCCTATCTATTGTTTGGATTATATTTCCCTTAGTATCATAAATAACTGTTTTTCCAATATTATCAATTATGACTGGTTTATTTTTACCATCAGGATTTAATGCTACTGATGATATTTCTTGTACAATCGTATCTTTTTGCATATCGAGTTTTAAAATTTTATCGCTTCCATATTCAAAAAATTCCCATAGTACTCCTATTGTCATAGAAAAACAAAAAGCTACTAAGCACAAATAAAATGGTGATAAATTAATATGTGTACTATTATTGTTTAACAAATTTACTAAGGAAAAACCAACAGCTGTCGCTAAAAATCCATTAATTGTATGTAGCATTGTATCCCAATAAGGAATTATTCCATAAAAATTATTAATTTCACCTAATATTTCAGCAGAAAATATAAATAGATATATAGCTATTTCTAATCCATCTGGCAAAGTTATTTCAAATTTATTTTGAATAAATAATGGTGCAAATAATAATATTAATGATAATAAACATAATAAAGCATTATTTAAATCTCCCCTTATAAGTTGAAGCACCATACATAATATGACTAAAAATCTCAATATTAAATATATAGCTAGAGAACTTCTTTTATTTTCTTTATAGGCCATTTTGATTAATTTTTGAACTTTCATTTTTCTCTTCCCCTTTAGTTTTGAAACTTAATTTGTTCTCCTTTATTTAAATAATTTAAGTAGAAATTAATTAAATCTTTATCCATTAAATTTTCAGGTACTTCCTCTGGTTTAAAGAATTTTAATCTTTTAGTTTCAGAATCACCTTTTAAATTATTAACGTCAATATTAGATACTTTTGCTAAATAAAGTGATGTATTGTTATAAACTATATCTCCATTTGGATAACTATTCTTTCTTGATTTACCAGATAATGTATCTATTAGAATAATACTATTTGCCTCTATTTTTAATCCTGTTTCTTCATAAACTTCTCTTACTGCAGTTTCTCTTAAATCTTCTCCAAGCTCTTGGCATCCTCCTGGTAGTCCCCATTTATTTCTATCCGTTCTTTCTTGAAGTAGTATTTCACCTTTATCATTTTCAATAACAATAGCAGCTCCAGTTTGTATAAAAGGTATATGACAGATTCTACTAAAGCCATCCTAAATAATACTGGATATCCTCCATAATTTTTACTTAAATTTAATAATTCATCTTCACTTAAACTTAAAACTAGATTAACAAATTCTTCATGAGTATATTCTCTCATATTTTTTAATTTCATACTACTCTCCTTCATTTAACATTAGGTATTTATATATCTCTCCCCAGTTATTTACATTTATAACTTTTTCTTTATCAACTTTATTTGATGCATTATTTTTAAAATACAACGCACATATTCCATTATCAGCTGCGTTTATACAAATATTATCGTCATCGTCAATTATATAATCAACATGTTCCTCTAATAACTTCTCTATTTTATGATGTTCATTATTAAAGATTTTAATATTTTCAAATCCAATAGTTTTTAATTTTTCTCTTGCTATTTCAGTCTCAAAGTCATTTCTAGATGTTACTACAATAAATTTAAAATGATTTTTTAGTTTATTTAATACTATAGCAACACCAGTCATGAAATTTGCTGTAGTTAATATTTTCTCCACATTAGTATTATAAAATTCCTTAAACTCTTCTTCAGTCCAATTATATCTCTTTTGAAATATTCTCTGAGTATTATCTATAATATTATCTTTTCCATTCTTTTCTACATCATATATTTCTGTATATACTCTATATAAATTTTCAGAATCAAATACAACTCCATCCAAATCAAGTGCTATTGTTTTCATTTCTATACCTCCAAATATCCATTATATATTTTTTTTTGAACTTTCATTTTTCTCTTCCCCCTTTAGTTTTGAAACTTAATTTGTTCTCCTGTTATCAAAGGATAATGAATTAATAAATTGCTATTAAGTTCTTCTTTATGCATATCTACAGCACTAATTTGATGATTATTATAGGTTGTATAATAATAGATACCCTTACTAGTATTGCAACAAGAAGTATATATAGTAATTTCAAATTTATTTTCTCCTAAATTACAACAGCCTCTTTGTTGATCAACCGAATTTAGAATATGAAAGAATTGACTTACGCTTTCACATTCATCTTCCTTTGATAAAGAATTCATTTTAACAAATGCTACTCTAACAAATCGTGACATACTTGATAAATCACCTGGTAACCCCAATCCTCCCATTCCTCTACTGTATGTATCAAAGGTTAATTTACTATTAAAAGTATTTTCTTTATTTTCTGTAGATAATTGACTATAATTGTTTAAATTGAATAATTGCTTATCAAATGTGGGATTATTGGTTAACACACCTACTGGATTATCATATATTTTAATTCCTTCTTTTACTGACTCCAAGGTAATAGATTCTTCTTTATCAGATATAATCCAATGTAATTGAGCAAGTGGTAGGTCACTATTAAATTTATCATTAGTAATATTTATTTTTTGTAATAACATTCTAACTTCTTTTACAGAAGAACACTGACTTAATAAGTAAGGAATTAATTCAAATTGAGCTACATTTTCTTTTTCTTTTTCTTCTTCATTATAATGGGCATTACCAACAAAATTTAATCCTGCTATTGCTAAACCTTTTTCATTTACAGCATCATAATATAAAGGATAATCATTCATTATATATGCCATACCTATTATTGCATAATGACTATTTAAGTTCTTAACTCTTCTAAATTTAAATTCATAATTTCTTGGTGTTATAGTAACTTCTTCATTATACGAGTATTCATAATCTAATGTTCTACCAAAATAAAAATCTTTTGTTTTATAAGTTGCAGCTGTACACATATTTTTTCCTCTTTTCTTATAATGTTTTTTATTAATATAATTATTATATTCTATTTTATAGGTTTATTCATTCTAATTTTCATCTTTTACTTTATTATTAGTTAATTGTTCAGATTTTGTATTATTTCCTTGTTTGTTTTCTTTTTTTAATAATCAATATAATAACTATCGGTGATAAAAAGATGCCTGCTGTTATTATAGTTGCTAAAATATTTATTATAGTAGAAAGAATGGCAGGATAATCAGTAATTATTATTTCATATATATTTTCATTGTCATTTTCATCTAAAACTATTAATTTTATCTTGTCATTTTCTTTTAATGATTCTAATTTTGTAGTCTCTTTTTCATTTAAATATATTTTTAGTGTTGCTTTTGTATCACTTAACTCGTATGAATAGTCTAAGGATGTTTCATTCTTTAATTTAGTTATTGTAGCTTTGTTGTTTTCAAATTCAACTTCACTAGATCCTAATACAAATTTTTTAATTATAGCTGTTCCCTTACCTTTAGTTTTATTAATTGTTAAAGTATAATGCTTTTTGTCTCCGTTTTCGGCAGTAACAACTATATTAATTATATTTTCACCAAGTGATAAATCTTTGTTTTCAAATTCAATCTTTGCTTTTGAATCATTTGCTTCCACTTTAATATCAATATGCTTTTTTTCTGTTTTAAAATTCATATTATCGGAAACAGTTATTTGTTTACCATCTATAACTACTTCTTTTATAGAATTATCTTTACTTTTTTCTATAACCACTTCTTTTGAACTGTAATTTTGTATATTATTACTTGAATAATTATTACTATAATTGTTATTTGTTCCACTGTTTTCAGAGCTACTCGATGAAGAGTTACTGCTACCATCTGTTGCTCCAGCAGTTCCTTCATTTTTGTTATAACCAGGACATGGGTCACTATAAATTGCTTCTCCATCTGCATAATAATTAGTTTCATTTGTTACTGCCACATGCCAATGAGTTCCGCCATGACCATCACTGTGCATTCCATATGTGACACCATTTGGACAAGTTTTTATAGAATTTTTTCTTAATCCACCACCTGTTGCATTTACAGTGAGTGGTAAAAACAAAACTACTAACATACAAATTTCTAACGTTAAAATTCTTTTCACTCTTACACCTCTTATATAGATTATATCATAATATTGCCAATGATTTTACTGATTACTGCTATTGAGTACCAAGTGTATCTAAGACAAAAGACATATCTAAAATCACCACAAAAATAAAATCACAGAAAAACTCGCTTTTCCCCTTATTTTATAAGGCTTTGCGAGGTTATTTACCACAACAGTTTTTGTACTTTTTGCCACTTCCACAAGGGCAAGGATCATTACGACCTACTTTTTTACTCTTCTTTGGTTTCTTTACTGAATCTGATTTATCATCATTCGTTTGTACATTTCTTGTAACTAGTTTTCTTTCAACAGTCTTTTGTATTTCTGCTTTTAATAAGAATATAGTAACATCATGATCAATCTTTTGTAACATTTGATCAAATAAATCAAATCCTTCAGTACTATATGCTCTTAATGGATCTTCTTGACCATAGCTACGTAAATAAATACCTTCACGTAAGTGACTCATTACATTAATTTGTTCCATCCAATAGTTATCAATGACTTGTAAAGATAATGCTTTTTCAAATTCACTAGTTATTTCTACTGGAACATCATTAAGTTTTTCTTCATATTCTTCTTTTGCTTTATTATATAAGAAGTCTATCATATCATCATCTAATAGTGAGCTAATATCATTTTCAGTAATATCTTTATCTAGTAAATTTTCATTAGCAAAAGATACTATTTCTTTCTTATCTTGTTCACTTAAAATACCATCTATAGTATGTGACTTAACTAAGTCAGTAACATAATTTCTCATACATTCAAGAACTTGTTCATGAACAGATTCACTATCTAGTATTTCATTTCTTCTACCATACATGATTTCACGTTGAGTGTTCATTACATCATCATATTGTAATAATTGTTTTCTAGCATCAAAGTTATTTCCTTCAACTCTTTTTTGAGCAGTTGTAATAGCTTTAGAAAAATACTTATTTTGAATAGCTTGATCACCAAATCCAAAACTAGTCATCATTTCTTTAATTTTTTCACTACCAAAGCGAACCATTAAATCATCTTCCATAGATACAAAGAACTGTGTAAATCCAGGATCTCCTTGACGACCAGAACGTCCTCTTAACTGATTATCAATACGACGAGATTCATGACGTTCAGTACCAATAACACATAATCCACCAAGTGCTCTTATCTCATCTGATAATTTAATATCAGTACCACGACCAGCCATATTAGTAGCGATAGTAACTGACTTATGTTGACCTATCTTAGAAATAATTTCAGCTTCTCTTGCATGATTCTTAGCATTTAATATTTCATGTGGAATCTTTTCTTTTTTTAATAAAGCACTTATTAATTCACTAGTTTCAATAGCAATAGTACCAATTAATACTGGTTGACCTTTAGCATATCTTTCTTTTACTTCATTAATAATAGCTTTATACTTAGCATTTTTAGTAGCAAATACTAAGTCAGAAGCATCAATTCTTTCAACTGGTTTATTAGTTGGAATACAAATAACATACATATTATAAATATCACGGAACTCTTCTTCTTCTGTTTTAGCAGTACCAGTCATACCAGATAACTTTTTATACATTCTAAATAAGTTTTGGAAAGTAATAGTTGCTAAAGTTTTAGTTTCTTGATTAATACGAACTCCTTCTTTAGCTTCAATTGCTTGATGAAGTCCATCACTATAAGCACGCCCTTTCATCAAACGTCCAGTAAATTGGTCTACTATAACAACTTCTCCATCTTGAACAACATAATCTACATCTAATTTCATAGAATAGTTTGCTCTTAAAGCTTGATTAATATAATGTACTAAAGTTGCATTTTCTACTTCATAAAGATTTTTAACTCGAAAAGCTTTTTCTGCTTTTTCACTACCTTCATCAGTTAATGTTACACTCTTAGTAGTTTCATCGTATAGATAATCTACATCATCCTTTAAACTTTTAACAAAACTGTCAGCATCTTGATAAAGGTTTGCACTAACTAATTGTCCACCAGAAATAATTAATGGAGTTCTTGCTTCATCTATTAATACTGAATCAACCTCATCAACGATAGCAAAATTTAATGGTCTTTGTACTCTATCTTCTTTTCTAATAACCATGTTATCTCTTAAATAATCAAATCCAATTTCATTATTAGTAGAATATAAAATATCACAAGCATAAGCTTCTTGCTTTTCTTTAGGACTTAATTCTCTTGTATTAACTCCTACTGTTAAACCTAAAAATCTATGAATTCCACCCATCCATTCAGCATCACGAGTAGCTAGATATTCGTTAACAGTAATTATATGTACACCTTTTCCATCTAACGCATTTAAGTAAGCTGGTAAAACGGATGTTAGTGTTTTTCCTTCACCAGTTTTCATTTCTGCTATATTACCATAGTGTATTGCTAAAGCACCTAGTATCTGAACATAGAAAGGTTTTTCCCCTATAACACGATAAGCTGCTTCTCTTGCTGTAGCAAAAGCTTCTACTAAAATATCTTCTAGTGTTTCTCCATTTGTTAAACGTTTCTTAAATTCCTCTGTTTTATTCTTTAACTCTTCATCAGATAACTTTTGATAGTCTTCATCTAAAGCTACTATTTTATCTGCTAAAGATTCAAATTTTTTTAATTCTTTATATTCATGATCAAATAATCTTGTAAATAATCCCATTGTATCATCTCCTACTGATTATTGTAACAAAAAAAAGAGACAATAGAAAGCATTTTCTCTTAATTTTCACTTATTTGCTAGATAGAAACACAACTTTCACCATGATACCAAGCATCAACTATAACAGGCGTTACGATATCATCAATAACTTTATCCACTTGTCTTGCTCCAAACTTTTCATAGTTTGCTTTAGAAATTATTTTTTCCACAATATCTGTGGATATTTCTACTTCTATATTCTTTTTCTTAAAAGCATTTATTAACAGGTCTAACTTTAGATTTACTATTCTTTCAATATCTTCTTTAGTTAAATCTTTGAAATAGTATTTCTTATCTATACGATTAACAAATTCCACACCTAAAAATTCTTCTATATCTGTATTTTTACTATCTACTGTTTCCACAAAACCAATATCTTTTTTATTTGCCCCTAAATTAGTTGTCATAAAGAGAAAAATGTGTTCAAAAGACACTTTTCGTCCTTTAGAGTCTTTTAAATAACCTTCATCCATCACTTGAAGAAATAGTTTTAACACCGAAGGTGATGCTTTTTCTATCTCATCTAATAATATTACACAATGAGGATATAGTCTTATTTGATCAAGTATAGTCTCATGATTATCAAAGCCCACATATCCTGGAGGTGCTCCAAGTATTTTACTTACTGAATGCTCTTCTTTATACTCACTCATATCTAATCTAATAAAGTGATCTTTTCCATAAAGAAGAGAAGCATATTCTTTTACTAAATAAGTTTTACCTATTCCTGTACTACCAGCTAAAAGAAAGGTATGTATCTTAGGACTATCTTGAAAACCTAATTGTATTTTTTTAGTTAAATTACATAAATCATGAATTATCTCATCTTGACCTATAATTTTACTCAATAATTCCTTTTCTAGGGAAAATAGTTTTGTCTTATTACCTTCTATTATTTCATATACAGGAATTTTAGTTTTTAAATAAATAACTTCTGCTATCATTTCTTTAGTTATTTTCCTAGGTTTCTTTTTACCAAGAAGAGAAAACTCAAGTTCATTCTTTTTAGTAATTAAATTTTTTTCACTTTGTTTTAGTTTAGATGCTTTTTTAAAATTTTGACTTGTAACTGCTTCTTTTTTTTCTATTACAATTTTTTGCAGTGAATTATTTAATTTTTTTAGTTCTTTATCCTTTTTATCTTCTATAAGACTAGCTTTAGCACACACTTCATCTAATATATCTATCGCTTTATCTGGTTGATAATATTCATATATATAAGTATTTGATAAGTCTACTATCATATCAATCATTTCATCTGATATTGATACAGAGTGATAAGCTTCATATAATGGTTTTAATTTCTTTAATATTTCTTTAGTCTTTTCTTTATTAGGTTCTTCAATTAATAGTATTTGAAATCTTCTATTTAAGGCTTTATCTTTCTCAATAAATTCTCTATATTCAGATACAGTAGTTGCTCCTATTAAATGTATTTTTCCTCTAGCCAGGGCTGGTTTTAAGATATTAGATGCATCTATTGCACCTTCTGCTCCTCCTGCACCTACTAAAGTATGAATCTCATCTATAAAGATTAGGTACTCATCATGTTCTTCTATTTCTTTAAGTATTTTACCTACTCTTTCTTCAAATTCTCCTCGATACTTAGTACCTGCTACTAAAGAGGCCATCGAAAGCGATAATATCTCTTTACCTCTTAAAGCTCTTGGAACATTATTTTCTACTATTTGTCTTGCTAATTCTTCAACTATAGCTGTTTTTCCAACTCCTGCTTCTCCTAATAGTAGTGGATTATTCTTAGTTCTTCTACAAAGTATTTCTATCATTCTTTTCAGCTCTGTTTCTCTACCTATAACAGGATCTATTTCATTGGACATAATTCTTTTATTTAGATTAACAGAAAACTCTTCAATTAGTAATTTTTTATGTCCTGTTATTTTCTTCTCCGTAAAAGAAGTAGAAAACTCTTGATATAGTCTATCTATATCTATATTCATCCCCATTAATAGTCTAATAGCTATACCTTCTCCCTCTTCTAATAATGATAAGAATAACTCTGTAACTGATACTTCACTTTCTTTATTTTCTTTACTATTTAACATAGCTGTCTCTAGTACTCTTTTTAAAAGAGGAGTATATAAAAACCAGTCATTGGTTGTCTTTCCTATTCCTACTACTCTTATTAATTCATCTTTAAATTTATCATAAGTTAAACCTAATAGTTTTAAATGATTAGTTACTTTTAACTCTTTCATTGATAGTATAGCTAATAGTAAATGTTCACTTCCTACATAAGGATGTTTTAAAGTCCTCATTTCTTTTCTAGCTAATACTAAAGCTTTCTGAGCATCTTCACTAAATTTCGAAAACATTTTATTTCCTCCTTGTATACTTATATTTTAACGAGAAGGAATATGGTTAAGCAATTATTTTAAGACCAAAAAAAGTGACAAAAAAAACTAGTTCTTAATGTGAACTAGTTTAATCAACTTGTTCAGTAGCTTCTACTCTTATTCTACTGTAGAATGATTTTGCCATAACATCGTTTGTAGCATCTAAGTTTAACCATAAACGAAATTCAAAGTTTTGAGTAGTATTACCTGCTATTGAATAAGAACCTAATTTATTGCTACTAGTTGATAGTTTCCCATTTGATACTGATGTTCCATCTTTCTTTAAATCATATGATAAGAAGCTATGAGTGAAGGTTGCACAATCAGTACAATCACTATCATCATCTAGATAAACATCATAAGTTATAGTTCTAGTACCAGTATTTTTTAAGGTAAAGGTATAAGGTGTATTCTTAAGTCCATCACTATCTTCTTGAGGAGCTACTTTAGTAAGGGCAATAGTTGAGATTCCTTCAGTATAATTAAGTTGAAGGTTTTTTGCTATTAAAGTTATACTTTTATCTCCCCTTAAAGTCATTTTAGCTAGAGCAAAACTTATTCCTATAAAAATAACTATTAATATTAAAAGACTAATAATTATAAGTTTCTTGTTACTATCAATTTTTTTCATTATTCATCCCTCACTTTATTATCTATAATATAGTTTATCTCTTATTAAAAAAAAGAAAGGTTTTTATGCTATATAAGCATACCATAGAATTAA
>OHBM01001251.1_pt1 | contig 19043 bp, 14 predicted proteins | sample 1577251 | NCBI WGS metagenome assembly OHBM01 (sample SAMEA3541557, study PRJEB24748) | human gut metagenome | biome: human gut; feature: human-associated habitat; material: faeces | place: China | collected 2012 | reverse complement strand
TGTGGTATCGCCGTCCTCACCGGCACTGTTGATGGACACCGTAGGCTGCATAACGCCCACGATCTCCGCCGCCTCTGCCGGGTCGCAAGACAGCAGTTCCGCCAGTTCGCCAATGGTCGGCTCCCGCCCCTCCCGGCGCAGAAAATCCTCCCGCAGTCGCGCGGCGTGGAGCGCCTTTTCCTTAAGCACCCGGCTGACCTTCACGGCGCCGCCGTCCCGAAACAGGCGCTTGATCTCGCCGATGATCACCGGCACTGCATAGGTAGAGAACGCATACCCCAGGGTCGGGTCAAACCGATCCACCGCCTTGATCAACCCCACACAGCCGGACTGGTACAGATCGTCGTACTCAATGCCCCGCCCGCGAAAGCGATTGGCAACGGTATGCACCAGCCCCAGGTTCTCTCGGATTTGCCGCTCCCGCTCCGCAGTTACCATTTTTGCTTGCCGGTAATGCGTTTTTCCAGCACCACAGTGGTGCCTCTACCCGGCTTAGAAGTGACTCGCAGCTTGTCGCAAAAGCTCTCCATCACCGTAAAGCCCAGCCCGGCGCGCTCTCCCTCCCCGGTGGTATAAAGCGGGGTCATGGCTTGCGGCACATCGGCGATACCACAACCCTTGTCCCGCACGGTTACCCGCACCGCCGGCGGATCCAGCAGTACCGTATGTATATAGATCTTGCCGCAGCAATCCTTATAGCCGTGGACAATGCAGTTGGTCACCGCCTCTGACACGGCGGTTTTCAAGTCCGCCAGCTCCTCCAAGGTGGGATCCAGCGGTGCCGCAAAGGCAGACACCGCCACTCTTGCAAATCCCTCATTGACACTACGAGCGTCCAAAGTCAAGCGAAATTCATTGGTCTTTTTCATCTTCGTTCTCCTTTATCAGTGCAATGCTCCCCAGCCCCGCCAGCTCCATAATCTTTTTGGTGCGGGCGGTCACATTCTTGATCTCCACCGTGCCTTGATAGCTGTGCACCAGCCGATAGCGACCCATCACCAGCCCAATGCCGCTGGAATCCATAAATGTGACATTCTTAAAATCCAAGATCAGGTGGCCGGGCAGCTTGTCCTGTATGGCGCTGTCGATCTGGCTGCGCACCGCAACGGCAGTATGGTGGTCGATCTCGCCAAACAGATAGGCAATGAGCAAATTGCCGCTGCTCTCTAAAGTTACATTCATACCATCACTCCAAAAAAATACCGGTCTGTTTACACTGTAACAGACCGGTTTTGCAGAATTTGCCGTATTGTGTTTTAGATCAAATCTTTTCTGATCTCCCGTGCTAAATAAAAAGAACCGCAGACCAAAACAAAGTCGCCGCCCGCCTGGGCTGCCGCCAGCGCCCGGTGTGGATTCGGCTCTGCGGTCACATCGGGGCAATACTTTTGCGCCGTCACCGCCAAATCTTCCGCAGACAATGCACGCCTCATACCGGGCACGGTGGTGGCAATCACACGACGACACCGGGGCAGCACTTGACAGAGATAGCCGTCAATGTCCTTATCCTCCATCATCGCCAGTACGGCAGCAATGGGACGATCCGTAGGCAAATGGAGCAGCAGCGCCGTAGCTCCGTCCGGATTGTGGGCGCCGTCCAGTAACAAATTTTCGCCAAAGTGCTCCCGCCGGGCAGGCAACATAGGCTGCCCCGGCGTGGTATCCACGCCCAGCAGGCGCAGCACTTCCCCGGCCACCGCCAAGTCATCCGCTATAGGGTCGCCCTGCTCGGCAGCTTCCGTCACAGGGCAATTCAGCGCACGACACTGCTCCAAAAATACATCTTTGGCGGCAATATGGGGATACAGCACCACCGGGCAGCCGGACTTAATAATGCCGCTCTTTTCCCGAGCGATGGCCTCTACCGTATCACCCAAAAACGCCGTATGGTCCAGCGCCACCTTGGCAAAGGCGCACACTGTGGGGTGAGCCAGCACATTGGTGCAATCTCCGGCACCGCCCATACCGCACTCTACCACAGCGTAATCCACCCCGCAGCGGTAAAAGTACAGGTACATCACTGCCGTAATCAATTCAAACTCCGTCAACGGTTCCTTGGCAAAGACCTCTACACAGTCCGCAAAGTCCTGCTTGGGAATCATCCGGCCGTCCACGGTGATCTGCTCGCGAAAGTCCGTGACCCAGGGGGAGCTGAACACGCCCACTCGGTACCCGGCACGGTACAGGCCATCGGCCACAGCAGCACAGACGGTGCCCTTGCCGTTGGTGCCCGCCACATGGATCACCTGCAATTTGTTTTGCACACTGCCGGTCTTTTCCATAGCCGCCAACATGCGGGAAAGCCCCGGCTGCACGCCGAGGCTTTGCTTTTGTTTGATCAATTGAATTGCTGCTTCGTAGGTCATTTTACTTGCCCAAATTTTCCAGGGAGGAGCGCAAGTTAGCGATCTTTTCCGTCAACTTGGCGGCCTCGTCCCGGTTCTGCTGGACCACTTTTTCCGGTGCCTTGTTCACAAAGCCCGGGTTGTCCAGCTTCTTGTTGATAAAGGCCAGCTTTTCCTCGGCAGCAGCCAGTTCCTTTTGCAGGCGCTTGGCCTCTGCCTCAAAGTCCACCAGGTCACCCAGAGGAATATAAATCTTGGCGTCGTTGGTAACAATGGTCACCGTGTTGCCCAGGTCACCAAAGGCATCTGCAATCTCCACATCGGAAGCATAGGCCAACCGCTTGATAAACTCACTGCCTACAGCGAACACATCGGAAAAGGCGGTCTCCACATAGACCTTGGACTTTTTGCTGGGGGGAATATTCATCTCCGCCCGGCGGTTACGGATGGCCCGAATGGCGTCCATAATCTTCTCCATCTGGGCTTCCTCATCCGCAAAGGACAGCGTGGGGTCATATTCCGGCCACTTGGAGATCATAATGGACTCCGTATCGTGCGGAATAGCCTGATAAATTTCTTCTGTAATAAAGGGCATAAAGGGGTGCAGCAGCTTCAGAATATCCGTCAACACATACACCAGCACGGCCTTGGCGGTATCGGCGCCTTCGCCGGACTGCAAACGGATCTTGGCGATCTCAATATACCAGTCGCAGAACACATCCCAAATAAAATCATACAGCTTGGCAACAGCGATACCCAGTTCAAACCGCTCCAGGTTGTCCGTCACTTCCTTAGCCAGGGTATTGACCTTGGAGAGGATCCACTTGTCCTCAATAGCCAGATCCTTCGGTAGGCCCGGATAGCTGTAATCATTGCCCAGATACATCAGCACAAAGCGGGCGGCGTTCCACAGCTTGTTTGCAAAGTTGCGGGAGGCCTTTACCTTCTCGTCGGAGAAGCGCATATCGTTGCCCGGCGCATTGCCGGTAGCCAAAGTAAAGCGCAAGGCATCGGCGCCGTACTGATCGATCACCAGCAGCGGATCAATACCGTTGCCCAGGGACTTACTCATCTTGCGACCCTGTGCGTCACGCACCAGGCCGTGGATCAGCACCGTGTGGAAGGGCACCTGGCCCATGTGCTCCACGCCGGAGAAGATCATTCTGGCCACCCAGAAAAAGATAATGTCGTAGCCGGTGACCAGCGTATCCGTGGGATAGAAATACTCCAGTTCCTTGGTATCGTCCGGATAACCAAGGGTAGAAAACGGCCACAAGGCGGAGGAGAACCAGGTATCCAGGGTATCCGGATCCTGGTGCACATGGTTGCCACCGCACTTAGAGCAAGTATGCACTTCCTGGGCAGACACCATCACCTCACCGCAATCGTCGCAGTAATAGGCGGGAATACGATGACCCCACCACAGCTGGCGAGAGATACACCAGTCCTTAATATTCTCCATCCAGTGGAAGTAGGTCTTGTCAAACCGCTCGGGAACAAACTTCACTTCCCCGTTTCTGACCACCTCCACAGCCGGTTTTGCCAGCGGCTCCATCTTCACGAACCACTGCTTACTAACCCGCGGCTCCACGGTGGTGCCACAGCGGTAGCATGTGCCTACATTGTGGCTGTAATCCTCAATCTCCATCAAAGCGCCCTCGGCTTGCAGGTCCTCGACAATGGCCTTACGAGCCTCGTAGCGATCCATACCGGCGTACTTGGGATAATCATCCACGATCTTGGCGTCCGGGGTCAGAACATTGATGACCTCTAAATTGTGGCGCAGCCCCACCTCAAAGTCGTTGGGGTCATGGGCCGGGGTGATCTTCACAACACCTGTACCGAACTCAATATCCACATAATCATCGGCAATCACGGGAATCTCTCTATGCACGATGGGCAGGATCAGGGTCTTGCCTACCATATCTTTATAACGCTCGTCATTGGGGTTCACCGCCACGGCTGTATCGCCCAGCAGGGTCTCCGGTCGGGTGGTGGCCAGCTCCAGGTAGCCGCTGCCGTCCTTAAAGGGATAGCGCAGGTGCCAGAAGTGACCGGCCTGATCCTCGTACTCCACCTCTGCGTCAGAGATCGAAGTCAGGCAGTGGGGGCACCAGTTAATGATGCGCTCACCCCGGTAAATCAGGCCCTTATCGTACAGCTTGCAAAAGACCTCGCGCACGGCCTTGCTGCATCCTTCGTCCAGAGTAAAACGCTCCCGATCCCAGTCGCAGGAGGAGCCAAGCTTTTTTAGCTGCTCCACAATGCGGCCGCCGTACTGGGCTTTCCACTCCCAGGCACGCTCCAAGAACTTCTCCCGGCCGATCTCCTCTTTGGTGATGCCCTCTTTGCGCATGGCCTCTACGATCTTGGCCTCCGTTGCAATGGACGCGTGGTCCGTGCCCGGCAGCCAAAGGGTCTCGTAACCCTCCATACGGCGCCAGCGGATGAGAATATCCTGCAAAGTCTCGTCCAACGCGTGACCCATATGCAGCTGGCCGGTAATGTTCGGCGGCGGGATCACGATGGTGTAGGGTTTCTTGTCCGGGTTCACCTCAGCGTGAAAATACTTGTGATCGCACCAGAATTTATAGGTGCGGTCCTCCACATTTTGGGGGCTGTACTGTTTGTCCAACTCTTTTGCCATATTTTTTTGCTCCTTACAAAAATAAAAAAGCCCCGTCTCATAATGAGACGGAACTGAACTTCCGCGGTACCACTCAAATTGCGCGCCAAAGCGCGCCGCTCTTGCCTTAACGCGGCACACGGGTGCGACTACTGCCTTTCACCGCACCGGCTCCCGGACTACCTTCCCGCACTGGGCGCGCCTGTTTGCACCGACCACAAGCTCTCTATGCCGCCGTCATGGGGTACTCCTTCCGTTCCAAGCCGTTTTCTATCGGTATTATAGTACCAAAACCGCCGCCCCTTGTCAAGCGGCAGCCGGGATTTTGCGCCTACAAAAGTATGCAAATCGGTTAAAGGAATACATAACACGGATAAAACAGCAACAGCCGCAAACAAAAAAACAACTCCGGATGCCTTGCAACACCCGGAGCGTATGTCCACTTATTATTTAGTTTTTATTTTCGGCACATAACGTACACACTGTTTAGCCCATTGGACCGTACCTCGTTTTTTAGATTTTGACAAATATTAAAGTTGAAAAAACGAAATTTACTTCTCCATTGGAATTCACCTGGTCGTAAAATACATCATCTATGAAAGCACCGCCTGGCGGTACTCCCAGGTCACTTGCAGGTAGATGACCGATATATACCTTTACTATTCAGTTGAATCAGCGCCTGCCGTTCCAATCAATCCTGCATGATAACTTTTACTTTGCTCACTTGAGCTTGTGTGCGCCGTGCAATTCCGATTTGCACTCTGTCCATACACAAATCCGTTATACTCTATTGACGAGCGGTACAGGCGGTCTGCTGAAAGGGTTCACTCTCCATTGGACCGACCTCCTTATTAGATTGAACACGCCTTAACTACTTCCTAAGGCTTATCTCCTGTGTTCAACTACATAGTAGCACCAAAGTTAGCAGTTGTCAATAGGTTTTTGCATATTTTTTTGATTTTTTTGTGCATTACTGATAATGATTTTCCACATTACGCAAAATATGGGGTTTGTTCCCCGCCAACCACAAAATAGCCATTGACGGCAATGGGCAAATAGAGTATAATGCAAAAAGAAAGGCGTGAGAACTATGAGCGATAACAATGAACTGTACGAACCGGACCTGATCTCCGTGACCGACGACGACGGCAACGAGATTGTATTTGAACTGCTGGAGCGGTACGAGACAGACGACGATGTGTATGTGGCCATTACCGAGTACCACGATGAGGCGGAAGAAATCGTAGAGGCAGACAACGAGGTCATTATTCTGAAAGTGCTGGAGGAAAACGGCGAGGAATATCTGGCCGAGATCGAGGACGAGATGGAATTTGAGCAGGTCTCCGATATTCTGATGGCTATGGTAGAAAAGAAATATGATGTAGAATATTTCGAGCCGGAGCAGTAAGAATAAGAACAGAACATCTGTTCTGCCCTTCTCGACAACCGTGTGATTTAATAACCCGAACAATTTTTTACAAGGGTTTCCTGCTCGGTCGGCAGGTATGCAGGCCTCCCCTGCGGGGACGATGGAAGCACAAAACCGAACGGCGGTCACCCACCTGCTTGAGATGCAGGTTATTCTCGTCACACGGCGGTTGGGCGGAATAAAGAGCGGAGCTTTGCGGCTTCGCTTTTTTTATACTTGATTTTTTTGGCACAAAATGCTAAAATAAGAGCCGTTATGCGGGTATGGTGGAATTGGCAGACACGCAGGATTTAGGTTCCTGTGGGCAACCGTGCAGGTTCGACCCCTGTTACCCGCACCAAAAAGCACGACAGTTTCAGCTGTCGTGCTTTTTTTATTTCTATTTCTTTTTTCCGGATCGGTTGCCATAGGGTTTACGCTTTGCAGACTTTCCGTTAAAGCGATTGTTTCCGCCAACCGGCTTTCCGTAGCCGCGCACGCTCCCCTTTGCTTTACCACCGGAACGGTCATCCGGTCGTCCGCCGGGCGGTGCTGCCGGGATCAAACACTTAGGGCCATTGCCGATCAGATCTGTACGATGGGCTCGACGCAGTGCCTCAGAACAAAGGGCGTAGTTCTTAGGATTATAATACTGAAGCAGTGCCCGCTGAAGTGCCTTGTCGTGGGCGTTCTTTGCCACATAGACCGGCTCCATGGTGTACGGATCCAGCTCCGTATAGAACATACAGGTGGAAATGGTGCCCGGGGTGGGATAAAAGTCCTGCACCTGCTCCGGGCGAATATGATTTTTCTTTAAGAAACACGCCAGTTCAATGGCATCGTCCAACCGGGAGCCGGGGTGCGAGCTCATCAGATACGGCACCAGGTACTGCTCCTTTTGGATTTGGCCGGTGTAAGTAAAATACCGGCGGGAAAATTCAATATACGCTTCAATATGGGGCTTGCCCATTTTGTCCAGCACCGCAGCGGAGCAGTGCTCCGGTGCCACTTTCAGCTGGCCGCTCACATGGTGCTGCACCAACTCCCGGAAGAAGCTGTCGTCCGGGTCGCAAAGCAGATAATCATAGCGAATACCGCTGCGGATAAACACTTTCTTAACTCCATCCACCTGCCGCAGCGCCCGAAGAATGTCCAAATATTCCCGGTGGTCCGCCTGCAAATTGGGGCATGGTTTCGGCGCCAAGCATTTTTTGCCCTTGCACAGGCCGTGCTGCTCCTGCAAGGCGCAGCTAGGGTGGCGGAAGTTGGCGGTGGGGCCACCCACATCATGAATATAACCCTTGAAGTCCGGCATTTGGGTAATCTTTTGCGCTTCAATCAGCAGGCTTTTTTTGCTGCGAGAGGTCACATAGCGTCCTTGATGGAATGCAATGGAACAGAAATTGCAAGCGCCAAAGCATCCCCGATTGTGGGTAATGGAAAAGCGCACTTCTTCAATGCCCGGCACACCGCCCAGTTTTTCATAACTGGGATGGCACGCCCGCATATACGGCAGGCTGTACACCCGGTCCAGCTCCGAGGTGGTCAGCGGCTCCATAGGCGGATTTTGCACCACCATTACCTTGCCGTGGCGCTGCTTGAGAAGCTTGCCCCGCACATGATCCTGCTCGTCCTGCTCCAGTCGGCAAGAGCGGGCATATTCCTTTTTAGAGGCACACACATTCTCAAAGGAAGGGCACTCTACCCCGCCAAAGGGTGTGTCTTTGGTGGGCACCGCATACATGGTGCCCCGAATGTCGTGCATACTGCCCACCGGCTCACCCGCTCGCAGGCGACGGGCGATCTCCGTTATCTGCTTCTCTCCCATACCGTAGATCAGCAGATCAGCGCCGGAGTCCACCAGCGCAGAGGGTCGAATGGCGTCGTCCCAGTAATCGTAATGCGCAAAGCGGCGCAGGGACGCCTCCAGCCCGCCTAAAATCACCGGACAGTCCGGGTAGGCTTCTTTTGCCAGGCGAGTGTACACATTCACCGCCCGATCCGGGCGCTTGCCGTGCTTGCCACCGGCAGTATATGCGTCGTCGTGGCGCAGCTTCTTAGCAGCGGTATAGTGGGCCACCATAGAGTCAATATTCCCGGCAGTGATTAAAAAAGCATACTTGGGCCGCCCGAATTTCTGAAAGTCCCGCACGCTGTGCCAGTCCGGCTGGCTGAGGACCACCACCTTGAACCCCTGGCTCTCCAGCAAGCGGGTAATGATGGCAGCGCCAAAGGACGGGTGATCCACATAGGCGTCACCCGTCACATACACAAAATCCGGTTGTTTCCACCCTCGCTCGCGCATTTCTGCCGGAGTAATGGGTAAAAAATCATTCTGCATCGGTTTGGTCCTCGTCTGACTCCGCTTCCTCAAAGCGCATTTGCTCAGCGGTCTCTGCATTCATTTTCGGTGCCGGACCTTGGTTCTGCATTTCCAGCCACTGCTGTTTGTTGATCCGCACTTCACGCTTTTTAGCGCCGTCCTGGGGACCGATGATCCCCTTCTCTTCCAGCTGGTCCATAATTTTTGCCCCGCGGGCATACCCTACGGACAGCTTGCGCTGCAAAAAAGAGGTGGACGCAGTGCCGGTCTCCAGCACGATCTCCACCGCTTCCTCAAAGCGGGGATCCAGCTGTTCCGAACTTTCGTCGCCCTCAAAGGGACTTTTTTTATCCTGCACGGCCTTGGCCTCAATCTCTTTTTGAATTTCGTCGCTGTACTGGCTCTCGCCCTGGCTCTTTACAAAATCGCACAGGGACTCCACTTCTTCATCGCTGATATAGCAGCCCTGTACACGAATGGGCTTGGAGGAACCGATGGGCGCATACAGCATATCGCCGTAGCCCAGCAGCTTCTCGGCGCCGGAGGCGTCCAAAATGGTACGGGAGTCAATCTGCGAGCTGACGGTCAGCGCAATTCGAGACGAAATGTTGGCCTTGATCAGACCGGTAATTACATCTACGGAGGGGCGCTGGGTGGCGATCACCAGGTGCATACCCGCCGCACGTGCCATCTGTGCCAACCGGCAGATAGAGTCCTCGATCTCCTTAGGCGCCGCCATCATCAGGTCGGATAACTCATCAATGCAAATGACGATCTTAGGCATGGGCTGCATATCCTCATGCTTCTTCACATATTTGTTATAGCCCTCAATATCCCGTACGCCGGTGTCACTAAAGGTCTGGTAACGCTTGAGCATCTCAGACACAGCCCAGCCCAGCGCACCTGCCGCCTTGCGGGGATCGGTCACCACCGGCACCAACAAATGGGGAATGCCGGAATACTTGCTAAACTCCACTTTTTTAGGGTCAATCAGTACCAACTTCACCTCATCCGGCTTGGCACGATACAAAATAGACACAATAATGCTGTTCATACACACGGACTTACCGGAACCGGTGGTACCGGCGATCAGCAAATGGGGCATCTTTGCCACATCGCAGTACACCGCATCGCCGGAAATATCCCGCCCAAGGCCCACAGACAGCATCGACCGCTGCTTGCCAAACTCCGGCGTGTCGATCAGTTCGCGCATAGATACGCCGCTTTTTACGGAATTGGGCACCTCGATACCCACCGCCGCTTTGCCGGGAATGGGGGCCTCAATACGCACATGGGTGGCCGCCAAATTCAGAGCAATATCGTCGGACAAATTGGTAATTTTAGAAATACGCACACCGGCAGCCGGTTTCAGCTCATACCGGGTCACGGTGGGACCGCGGCTAATGTCCGTAATCGTAGCGTCCACATTAAAGGAATGGAGGGTGTCGATCAGCCGCTCCGCATTGGATTTCAACTCCCCGCTCACATCTTTTACAGACTTATGCTGGGCAGGGGTCAGCAGGGATACCGGCGGCAGCTTATAATCTGCCACACCCGCTTCCATTTGGGCATCCGTGACGGTAAAGACTTCCGACGGATCCGTTTTCTTCGGATCGGCCTCCTCGGTGGCCTTGTCCACAATCTCATCCAAGGACTTGGCCTTTTCCGGGGCAGACTGTTTTTTCTCTGCAATTTTTTTGCTGTGCTTCTGGTTCAGTTCTTTTACAATACTGTCTGTATCCACAGCGTCCGTATTCTTCTTTTTGCCTTTTTGCGCAGGCGGCTCCTCCTCCGTCTCCTGTTCGCCGGGGGCGTGCGCGTCCAGGGGCACATCAATATTGGCCTGGCGGCGCTCCCGATACACTTCAATGGCATCCCCTGCTTTTTCATAGGCTTTCTTGGCCGGCTGTGCCGCGCCGTTTAAGAACTGCATCACCGTCAGCCGCGCCAGCAGCATAAAGTCCACCACCAATAGCACCAGATCCACGATAATGGCCGGTGCCTTGCCAAAGGTCAGCAGTGCCCAACCGATGAGCGCACCGAAAAAGCCGCCGTTAAATTCATAAGGCGCCTGGGTGTAGCCCAACTTCACGCTGTCTGCAAATTTCAACCCGGTAGGGTTTTCAATAATATGGATCAGTGCTGCAATCAGCAGCACGATAATCACACTTTCCACACCCTTGGCGATCAGCTCTCGAGGAGACACCGGGGACTTTTGTGCTGCTGTCCCCTCTTCCATCGCGCGTTTTTTGGTCTTGTTCTCCTTGTAGGAATATAGGAGAATGATCGCCACCGCCAATATGGGAAACAACACGGCCGCAAACATGCCAAACAGCCCTAAGTACACATTATGTACCACTTTCCATGCGCCGTCGCCGCCGATCACCGCAACGAAGAAAAAAATCACCGACAAGGCAAAAATTGCCACTCCGACAATACGACTGATGTTCTCCTGACGCTTGGCGGCAGCCGCTTGGGCTTCCAGCTCCATTTGCTCCCAACGAGCCTGTTCCGCCTTCGTGCGCTTTTTTGGCGCCGGAGCAGTCCCGCGGGCCGCAGCTTTCTTTTCTTCCCGGCGATGACCCCGGGCATTCTTCTTTTGTACATTCGCCATTTTATCTATCCTTAAAAGCTAAAATTATCGTAAAATCAGTTCAAAAATGCCCACCACGACGCACACACCGGCCAGGGCAAAATCGTAATAGGCAAATACCTTAAGCTTGCCCCCGTGCAAGATCCACAGCATCAGCTTCACCATAAAATAGGTCACCGCCGCGCTGAGTACCACTGCTACAATACCGGCAATGATATTTACATAAGTCACGCAGGTGCAAATTTCCACCACGCCCAGCACCAACAGGGTCAGCACGCTGGACACCGCCGCAAAGCGGTAAGAGATTTTGCGTGCCACGCCCATCATAACACCCAGGCAGAATAGCGCGCCCATATAGGACAGCCCGGCAATGGGCAGGGAAAAGGCGGCGGCAAACCCCAAGATTAAAGCGGCGTACCAGTCCACATTCTTTTGGGGACCGTGCTTTTTCATTTGCAGCAGCGCCAGCAGAATAAGCCCGCCTGTGAGGGCGAAAAACACACCCTCGTCCAGCAGTGTGCCGTTATAACCCATGCTGCGAAACAGGCCGTACACATTGCCGTACTTGCCTGCCGGCACCAGCAGCAAAACCATCGGCAAAAAGCCCAGCACCGTGCCGAACATAAACCGGCGTACACCGCCGGGGTTTACAAAGGGATTTTGCTTTGCAAACGCATCTTTGAAAAAGGCGATAAACTCGCCAAACAGCCGCACAAACAGCTTAATGAACACCAAGAAAATACCCAGTGCAATACCAATATGTACCAGCCCGGTCAGCTCGCTGCCATTGCCGCTGAACCGACCGGAAAAATCGTGAAAGATCGCCGAATGCCCACTTTCAGACACCGGGAGTACCCAGGTGACTGCCTGTGCGACGGCTTGAAATATCGCAGTTAAAAACCACATGATCCTGCCCTCCGAACAAAGAAGCGCCCTCCAGACTGTACCCGTTGTTCAGGTAGTCAAAAGGGTTACTGGAGCGGGGCGCCCGGCTGCCCTGCGCCGCCTGGTAGAACACATCCGCCTGGCTAATGACAGTCCACAGCATGGTGCTCCTCCTCAATGGTGCGGTTGAGAAACGCAAGTGCGTCACTAAGACCGCCCATTTGGTCAATAAGCCCGCAGTCCACGGCACCGGCACCGTCCAGCACCGTGCCAACATCCATCACCAGTTCCCCGGTCTTCATCATCAGGGCACGGAAATCGTCTGCGCTGATCTTGGCATTATGCGCAATAAAGCGCACGATCCGATCCTGCATTTTCTCAAAATAAGACAGGGTCTGGGGCACGCCCAGTACCAGGCCGTTCATGCGCACCGGGTGCACCGTCATGGTGGCGCTGGGCACAATAAAACTGCGCCGGCAGGACACCGCCAGGGGCACGCCGATGGAGTGGCCGCCACCCAGCACCAGAGAGGCGGTGGGCGTTCGCATGGTGGACAGCAGCTCGGCAATGGCCAGCCCGGCCTCCACATCGCCGCCCACGGTGTTGAGAATAATCAGCAGGCCTTCTACATCGTCGCTTTCCTCAATGGCCACCAGCTGCGGGATTACGTGCTCGTACTTGGTGGTCTTATTTTGACTGGGCAAAATATAGTGGCCCTCGATCTGGCCGATCACCGTTAAGCAGTGAATAAAATGGCCGTCCTTCTGTACTGTGATGGAGCCGGTCTGCAAATTGGGTTGCAGATCTTCCGTCTGCGCTTCTTCGTTCTCTATTTCCTTTTCTGTATCCTCGTTTGTGTGCGGCATACCATTCCTCCCGGAATTAGTATGCCCGTTTCTCCACATTCAACGATAATTTTAGCATAAGGCGGGCAGAAATTCAACAATATAATGAAATCTAATTATTAAATCTTTATTCTAATTGACATTGCTGCCGATTTATTATAAAATGGGGTTTGACAATTCTTTGAACAACTCAGGAGGTTTTTTGAACAATGGGTCTTACACTTGCACAAAAATTGATCAAATCCCACCTGGTCGAGGGTGAGATGATCCCCGGACAGGAAATTGGGCTGAAAATTGACCAAACCCTTACGCAGGACGCAACCGGTACCATGGCGTACCTGGAGTTCGAGGCTATGGGGGTCGATCGGGTCAAAACCGAGCGCTCCGTGGCGTACATCGACCACAACACCCTGCAAACCGGCTTCGAGAACGCCGACGACCACAGATACATTCAGACCGTGACTAAGAAGCATGGCATTTACTTCTCCCGCCCGGGCAACGGCATTTGCCACCAGGTGCACCTGGAGCGCTTTGGCATTCCGGGGAAAACCTTGATCGGCTCTGACAGCCACACCCCCACCGGCGGCGGTATCGGTATGCTGGCTATGGGCGCAGGCGGTATGGATGTGGCCGTAGCCATGGGCGGCGGCACCTACTATATCCCCATGCCCACCATGACCCGCATCAATCTGACCGGCTACTTAAAGCCCTGGGTCTCTGCCAAGGATGTGATCCTGGAAGTGCTGCGCCGTATGACTGTTAAAGGCGGCGTCGGCAAGATCATTGAATACGGCGGCGAGGGCGTAAAGACCCTGTCCGTACCGGAGCGCGCCACCATCACCAACATGGGTGCGGAGCTGGGCGCTACCACCTCCATCTTTCCCTCTGACGAGATCACCCTGGCGTTTTTGAAAGCCCAGGACCGCGCAGACGACTGGACGGAGATTCTGCCGGATCCGGACGCGCAGTATGACGAAGTGATCGATATTGACCTGTGCGCACTGGAGCCCATGGCTGCCTGCCCGCACATGCCCGATAAAGTCAAGACCACCGAGGAGATCGGGAAGATCAAGGTGGATCAGGTAGCCATCGGCTCCTGCACCAACTCCTCTTTTGTGGATATGATGAAAGTTGCCAAGATCTTGAAAGGCAAAACCGTGTGCCCCACCGTTTCCCTTTGCATTGCCCCCGGCTCCAAGCAGGTGCTGAATATGCTGGCTATGAACGGCGCACTGGGCGATATGATCGGCGCCGGCGCCCGCATTCTGGAGTCTGCCTGCGGTCCGTGCATTGGTATGGGTCAATCTCCCAACAGCGGCGGCATCTCCCTGCGTACCTTTAACCGGAACTTTGAGGGCCGCAGCGGCACAAAGGACGCCGGTATCTACCTGGTATCTCCGGAAGTGGCGGCAGCCTCCGCCCTCACCGGTTATCTGACCGATCCCCGGGATCTGGGCGAGGCTCCCACGGTGGAAATGCCGGAGCACTTTACCATTAACGATAATATGATTGAGCCCCCGGCCAGTCCGGAGGAAGCCGCCAGCATAGAGGTACTGCGCGGGCCCAACATCAAGCCCTTCCCCAAGACCGAACCGCTGCCGGAGAGCATTACCGCTAAGGCTGTGCTGAAAGTGGGCGACAATATCACCACTGACCACATTATGCCCGCAGGCGCCAAGATCCTGCCCTACCGTTCCAACATTCCGCACCTGAGTCAGTTCTGCTTCGGCGTGTGCGATGAGAGCTTCCCGGAGCGCATTAAAGCCGAGGGCAAAGGCATCATCATCGGCGGCGCCAACTACGGCCAAGGCTCCTCTCGTGAGCACGCGGCACTGGTGCCCCTGTACCTGGGTGTTAAAGCGGTCATCACCAAGTCCTTCGCCCGTATCCATGTGGCAAACCTGGTCAACGCCGGTATTCTGCCTTTCACCTTTGCCAATGAGGCAGATTATGATCGCATTGACCAGATGGATCAGCTGGAACTGGCAGACATTCGCACCGCTATGGAGAACAACACCCCGGTGGTACTGAAGAACCTGACCAAGAATGAGGAATACCCCCTGGACGCCAGCCACCTGTCTGCCCGTCAGCGCGCCATGCTGCTGTGCGGCGGTCTGCTGGATTACACCAGAGAGAGCAATAAATAAGCAATTTTACAGATTGGAGAACCGTTATGACTGATGAGAAACAAGCCATTGACGCGGCAGTAGAACAGTTTCGCTCCCTGATGGAGAGCCAGCTGGCTCGCGCCAAGAGAATTCGCGAGGATAAGGACTTTACCGACTTTGACGCGCTGGACACCATTGTGATCGGTATTTGCGGCGGCGACGGTATCGGCCCCGTCATTACCAAGGAGAGTGAGCGTGTGCTGTCTTTCCTGCTGAAGGACGAAGTGGCCAGCGGCAAGATCCAGTTTAAGGAGATCGACGGCCTGACCATTGAGAACCGTGCAGCCTGCAACAAGGCCATTCCGGACGATGTGCTGGCCCAGCTGAAAGCCTGCAATGTAATTTTGAAAGGCCCCACCACCACGCCCCGCGCCGGGGATCCGTGGCCCAATGTGGAGTCTGCCAATGTGGCCATGCGTAAAGAGCTGGACCTGTTTGCCAATATGCGCCCGGTTAAGGTGCCGGAGCAGGGCATTGACTGGACCTTCTTCCGTGAGAATACCGAGGGCGGCTATGCCATCGGCTCTTACGGCGTGAACATCACTGACGACCTGGCCGTGGACTTTACTGTGGCCACGCGGGAAGGCTGCGAGCGTATTGCCCGCTTGGCCTACGACTACGCCCAAAAGAACCACAAGGGTAAGGTATCCATCATTACCAAAGCCAACATCATCAAGACCACCGACGGCAAGTTCTTAAAGACTGCCCAGATGATCGGCCAAGAGTACCCGGAGATCGTCACCGACGACTGGTATGTAGATATCACCACCGCCAAGCTGATCGACCCCATGCGCCGCAAGGACTTTAAGGTCTTTGTGCTGCCCAACCTGTACGGCGATATTATCACTGACGAGGCTGCCGAGTTCCAGGGCGGCGTCGGCACTGCCGGTTCTGCAAACATCGGTAAGAAGTATGCGATGTTTGAGGCCATTCACGGCTCCGCACCCCGCATGATCAAGGAGGGCCGCGGCCAGTACGCTGACCCCTGCTCCATGCTGCGTGCCACCGTTATGCTGCTGTCCCACATTGGGTACCAAAAGCAGGCGGACGCTCTGGAGGCTGCGCTGGACAAGTGCATGTTTGAAGAAAAGAAGCTGGTAATCACCGGCCGTGCGGACGGCTGCACCTGCAGCGAATTTGGCGACTATGTGATGGACACCATCACCCGGATGACCAAATAAAATCGTTCTTTTGAGAGGGATGAACCCTATGGAAAAAAGAGAAAATATATCCATGTCCATCATCAAGCGTCTGCCCCGGTACTACCGATTTTTGCAGAGTTTGAAGGACAATGGCATTGTGCGCATCAGCTCCAAGGAGCTGGCGGACCGTATGGGCCTGACTGCCTCCCAAATTCGCCACGACTTTAACAGCTTTGGAGGATTTGGCCAGCAGGGTTACGGCTACAATGTGCCGGAACTGCAAAAGCGCATTGGCGAAATTCTGTGTGTGGATAAGGAATTGAAAACCATTTTGATCGGTGCCGGCAACCTGGGTAAGGCGGTATCCAACAAGATCTTTATCCGGCAGAGTGGCTTTAAGCTCATTGGCATTTTTGACAAGAACGAAGCCATCTGCGGCAACATGATCAAGGGCATTCCTGTGCGCCACATCAATTATTTGGAGAACTTCTGCATTGACAACCAGCCGGTGTGCGCCGTAATCTGTATTCCCGGCAGCGATATGCAGGAGATCACGGATATGCTGGTGCGCCTGGGCGTGCGGGCCTTTTGGAACTTTAGCAATTACGACATTGCCATGGCCCACCCGGAGGTGCTGGTGGAGAATGTGCACCTGAACGACAGTCTGATGACCCTGGGCTACCTGACCAACACCTCTATGGCAGAGGACGAAGCGAGGTAACACAGTGAAACAGATTAGCACAAAAGAGATCGTAGATCTGTTTGCCTACAACAAGGATTCTGCGGTTTTGGTAGAGAAACGTCCCCTGCCCGGCAACGCCCAATACAAGGTGAACTACTCGGTGGTGAACTTTGCCACAGGCGAGCAGGAAGTGATCACCAAAAGCGCCTACCTGCTGCGAAAATTCGGCTCTGCGTTCCAAAAAATCAGTACCGCGATCCCCAACTTTGTTCAGTGCGACGCGGCGGTGCTCTATGACCGGCGGGTGCTGGTGATCTACCCCAACGGCGAGGCCGGTATTTTTGACCGAGAGGGCACGCTGGAGTGGAACGGTATGTTCCAGTACCACGACGCCCCGGTGAAGCACCTGGCGCTGGAGGAGAAGTATTTTTGGAGCGTTTGTCCCGGCGAGAATGCGGTGATTCGCTACGCCTGCCAAAATATGAAGGTAGACCTGCGCATCGGCGGCAAGGATGCCCAAACCTTCGTCAATCCCCAACATATCTGCCAGTACAACGGCGACCTGTATGTGGCCTGCGGCGGCAACAAGATCCGTAAGATCGACGGTATGGACTATACCGTGTCTGACTACCGCACCTTTTCCCAGCAGGTCAAACGGTATCACAAATTCGGCCAGTACGCCCTGGTGGTGCTGGAAAGCGGCACCTACCTGGTGGACGAAACCAAAGAATGACCCTTACATAAAAACAAGGCATACGCCCGCAGGTGTATGCCTTGTTTTTATGCCATTTAGGGCGCAAAAAAGCCGCAGGCAATGCCTGCGGCTATCTTATTTCATTACAGCTTTACCCTCTGTCCATACCGATCTCTTCGATCATCTCGTGGATCACATCGGCAGAGGCGGCAAACTTGGCTTTTTCTTCCTCATTCAAGTCCATTTGGAGCACCTCACGCACACCGTTGCGATTCACCACCGCAGGCACGCCGATATAAATGCCCCGCTGACCGTACTCCCCTTTCAGGTACGCAGACACGGTAAAGATTGAATTCTCATCAAAAAGGATGGCACGGGTCAATCGTGCCAGCACCATACCGATACCGTAATAAGTGGCCTTCTTGGCCTTGATGATGGCATAAGCGGACTCCTTTACATCCACGGCAATCTGCTTCATATCCTCTTCCAGGGCAGGATGCGTGGCCTTAAAATCGTCTAAAGGCTTTACGCTGATCAGCGCCTGGCTCCAGGGTACAAACTCCGAGTCCCCATGCTCGCCGATCACATAGGCGTGCACATTGCGGGGGTTCACATGGAAATAATCGCTCATCATATGGCGCAGGCGGGCGCTGTCCAAAGAAGTGCCGGAGCCCACCACTCGATTGGCCGGAAAGCCAGACAGAGTATAGACCACCTGAGTCATAATATCCACCGGGTTAGAGGCCACCAGGAAAACGCCGTTAAAGCCGCTGGCAATAATGGGCTGCACAATGGAGCTGAAAACCTTGTAGTTCTTTTGCAGCAGATCCCGGCGGCTCTCACCGGGCAGCTGGGGCGCACCGGCACAGATCACAATCAAATCCGCGTCGCCGCAGTCGCTATACTCCCCTGCCTTGATTTTCATGGAACTGGGCGCAAAGGGCAGGCCGTGAGACAGGTCCGCAGCCTCGCCCCAAGCACGCTCCTTGTTAATGTCGATCAGTACCAACTCATCGCAAATATTCTGGTTCAGCAGCGCATAAGCAAAGCTCATGCCTACCATACCAACGCCTACAATGGCCACTTTCTTCTTATCTGACAACATATGAATGCCTCCCAAAGGACCACCTCTGCTCTATTATTTGAAGAACAAAGGTAATTTTTCCAGGAAAATAATGTCTTTTCGATCGGCAGCGTCGCCCTCAGCCAAGGGCGCGGCGCTGGCCACGATATTTGCACCGAACAGAGCCACCAGTTGCTGCAGAGCCTTTAAGCTGTCTCCGGTGGAGATCACATCGTCCAACAGTAACACGCGCTTGCCGTCCAGCAGAT
>OHBM01001236.1_pt1 | contig 19210 bp, 12 predicted proteins | sample 1577251 | NCBI WGS metagenome assembly OHBM01 (sample SAMEA3541557, study PRJEB24748) | human gut metagenome | biome: human gut; feature: human-associated habitat; material: faeces | place: China | collected 2012 | reverse complement strand
ATTTGTTCATTGATCATTAACTCGCTAATGGTCTTATACCTCCAAATTATTATTTGATTTTGCTCGAAAAAAAAGTGGATAGGCAGACTATCCACAATCAATCAAATACGCATAAGCGACGTTTGAGGTATTAAACCATGAGACACTGTAAATTTGTGCTCCGGTGAGAGTGGATACTCTACTTTGTTTTCAACAACTTTGATACTATAACATACACACACTCATTTCGTCAAGTATATTTTTTTTATTTTATAAATTTAGCATCAGTATTTGCATTTTGCGTTGCCATTTAGTACACTCTTCTTATATTATAAAAATTTTTTTAAAATACAAGAACCATGAAAGGTATTGACAAATAAACTATGAATCACAGAATTGTCGACTTACATGTACATTCCACCGAATCCGATGGAACTTTTTCACCCACAGAACTGGTAACTGAAGCAAAACGCACCGGTCTGTCTGCGTTTGCACTCACCGACCACGACACCTGCTCAGGTGTCAGCAAAGCAATGCCCTGCGCAACTTCTGCCGGGATCGAACTGATACCGGGCATCGAACTCTCCACCGATTATCACGGAAAAGAAGTCCATATCGTAGGGTTATATATTGATATCGAAAATGAGCAGCTTCTGAAAAAGACAGCCGAATACCGGAAATGCCGCAGTGAGCGCAATGCACTTATGGTGGAGGCACTCCGGAAGGAAGGGCTTTCCATTACGATGGAAGAACTGGTGGCTGAAAATCCGGACTGCGTTATTACACGCGCTAACATTGCACGTTTCCTGTATGAACATGGTCAGATCAAGAGTGTCCGCGAAGCCTTCGACCGCTATATCGGCGACCACTGCAAATGCTATGTCGGCAGGTTGAAAGTCGCTTCCACCGATGCCGTGCGTCTCATCAAAGAAGCCGGAGGTACTGCCATTTTAGCTCACCCTCTGCTCTACGGTCTGAGTAACACCAATCTCCAGAAAATGATCGACGAGCTGAAACCGGTGGGACTTGACGGGTTAGAAGCAATCTACTCCACCTACACCACCGGAGAAGAACAGCAGATGAAACGTCTTGCAAGGGAAAACGGACTGCTTATCAGCGGCGGCTCTGATTTCCACGGCTCAAACAAACTGGATATCGCTCTTGGCAGAGGACGGGGACATCTGTATATTCCTTACTCTGTTTTAGAAACGATAAAAGCCGACAGATAAAAAAAGGAAGCTTACATATCAACGGTAAGCTTCTCTTTTTTTATAAAATAAACTTCTCGATCACTTCCGCGATCGCATCATGATTATTATCATTTTCCGTAACATAATCAGCGGCTTTCTTGATATCATCGATCCCGTTCTTCATAGCAATGCCAATATGTGCGGATTGGATCATCGGAATGTCGTTCTGCTCATCTCCAATCGCAACCGTGCTGGTATGTGGAATATTTAACAATTTCACCAGATACTGTGCGCCGGTTCCTTTGTCCGTGTCGACCGGACAATACTCCAGATACTCTTTACAGGAGAAAAAGGAGTTGCATTTTCCTTTCGCCCAGACAGCATTTGCTTTCTGGAAACGTTTTAATTTTTCATCATCCTCCAGATGGATCAGAATGACTTTCTGAGGTTCCGAATCCAGACAATCCGAAATTCTTCTTGTGAGTTTGTAGGTCATATGAGAACGCTCCACATAATAATCCAATTCTTTTGTGTGTCGTTTTGTCACAATGTCTACGGTATTGTAGGTCTGCGCATAGATGCCGGCTTTATGCGCCCGGTCAAAAATCTCCTGCGCAACCTCAATTGGAAGTGCACTTTTATAAAGCACACGGTCTGCCGCACAGTCATAGATCACTGCCCCGTTAAAGGCGATCATATAGCATCCCGGACTGGTCAGTCCAAGATCCTTTGCAACAATCCTGCCCGACTCTACCGGTCTTCCGGTTGCAAGAACAAAATAGTGTCCACGCTCTAACATTTTCTGTATTGCAGCCCGGTTCTTTTCAGAAATCGACTTATCATCACACAATAATGTATGATCCAGATCTGCAAATAAAATTTTATTATTCATAGCCATCCTCCCTCACACAATAACTGCTCTTTCCGTACTGCTATTTATTCTACAGGTTCTGCCGGGATAAACACTCTTCCCTGATATCCATGAGATGGTTTTGAAACATTTTCCATTGCCTCCCTGCAGAAAACATCCTGAGATGACAACGCAATCTTTCCGCGTCTGTCTACCTTCTCGTAATTGCCGTCAGCATGCAGCACATGTGCCTTTAAAGTGTCTGCCAGTTCCACATCCAGAATATGTCTGACACGTTTTTTCAGTTCATCATCTAATACCGGGAATAAAATCTCCACTCGTCTGTCTAAGTTACGCGGCATCCAGTCGGCACTTCCCATGTAAAGTTCTTCTTCTCCATCATTGAAGAAATAGAAGATCCGGCTGTGCTCTAAGAAATTTCCAACGATCGAACGGACTTCAATATTCTCGCTCACCCCTGGGATCCCGACTTTTAAGCAGCAGATTCCACGGACGATCAGCTGGATCTTAACGCCTGCTGCAGACGCTTCATAAAGGGATTCAATGATTCCCGGATCACAGAGCGAATTCATTTTTGCAATGATCTTTGCAGGTTTTCCCTCTTTTGCATGCTTCGTCTCACGGCGGATCAGCTTTGTGAACTTCGTGCGAAGCCAGATCGGTGCAACCGCAAGTTCATTCCACGACAATGGTTCGGAGTAGCCGGACAACATATTGAATACGGCAGTTGCATCCTCTCCGATTGCACCGTCACAGGTAAAAATACCACAGTCTGTATATAACTTTGCTGTGGAGTCGTTGTAGTTACCGGTTCCAAGATGCACATAACGACGGATACCATCTTCCTCCCTCCGGACAACCAGCGCTATTTTGCTGTGGGTTTTCAGTCCAACCAGACCATAGATAACATGGCAGCCAGCCTGCTCTAATTTTTTTGCCCAGACAATGTTATTTTCCTCATCAAATCGCGCCTTTAACTCCACTAAAACAGAAACCTGCTTGCCGTTTTCAGCCGCCTGTGCCAATGAAGCAATAATTGGTGAATTGCCGCTGACACGGTAAAGTGTCTGTTTGATGGCAAGTACATCCGGATCCACAGATGCCTGACGTATAAAATCAACCACCGGATCAAACGTCTGGTATGGATGATGCAAAAGGATATCTCCTTTTCGGATCTCATCAAAAATATTTTCCCCCGGTACGATCTCCGGCACGCGCTGTGGCGTGTAAGGCTCATTCCGCAGATCGTCACAGCCTTCTAATCCATACATTTTCATCAGGAATGTGAAATCAATTGGTCCGTTGATCTGGAAAATATCCTGTTCTGCCACTTTTAATTCATCTTTTAAGAAGTTTAACAGCTTTTTGTCAATGCCATCCTCCACTTCCAGACGGATAACCTCGCCCCACTGACGCATTTTTAACTGTTTCTGAATCTCTTTTAGCAGGTCCGCCGCTTCATCCTCATCAATCGACAGATCGGCATTTCGCATAACACGGTAAGGATATGCGCAGAGTACATCGTAGTTTAAAAACAGTTTATCAATATTCCGCTCAATGACCTGCTCCAATAAAATGAAGGTCTTTTCATTTCCATCTTCCGAAGGGATATGTACCAGGCGTGGCAACACGCTTGGAACCTGGACGGTTGCAAATTCAATTTCCTCTTTTTCTGCTTTTCCTTTTTTCTTGGAAAGAAGTGCTGCAATGTTCAATGTCTTGTTCCGGATCAGTGGAAATGGTCTTGAGGCATCCACCGCCATCGGGGTGAGTACCGGATATACATTGTCTTCAAAATAGCGGTCCACAAACGCAGCCTGTGACTCACTCAGATCTTCAAACGCATCTATCACAACGATCCCATGCTGGTGCATAAGCGGTACAAGAGAACGGTTATAGGTATTGTACTGAAGTGTGACAAGCTCTCTTGTGCGCTCATTGATCTTCTCTAACTGTTCTGATGCTGACATTCCGGCAATGTCTTTTTTCTTATAATTAGCGTGTACCATATCCTTCAGGGAAGCGACACGCACCATAAAAAATTCGTCCAGATTTGACGAAGTGATACTGACAAACTTTAATCGTTCCAGAAGCGGGATGGATTTATCTCTCGCTTCGTTTAATACGCGGTGATTAAATTTCAGCCAGCTCAATTCCCTGTTTTCATAATATTCCGGTTTTTTAAAATCCTGTTCTTTCTCCATAAGATAAACCTAGCCTTTCCATTGGTTGTCTGTCAGCCGTAGACTCTCTTTTCTTTGATCACCGGCTTTATACTGAATACATTTTCAAAGTATGCCGTTTTGGCATCAAACAGTGCTTTTTCCAAAGCAATATCATCCATTGTCTCAATTGTGATCACAAGTTCTCTTCCCTTGACTGCCGCCTTTACATTCTTAAACTTCTGCTTGTGGCTCCGGTCCATTGCATTGGACACACGAAGGATTGCAGAAAGTTTTGCAACGGTCAGGTAACTGTCATGATCCAGTTTATCTGCGAGATCTTCATAGTCAGGAAGCGGCCATGTATTATATAATACTGTGTTTGCAATAATCTCACGCTCTTTGTGTGTCAGTCCGATGATCTCGGAAGCCATAATAATGTCATAGGAGCAGGACGGACCGTTGGCAAAACTGATATATTTTCCGCAGTCATGTAAAATGGCAGCCACCTGTAAAAGCAGCCGTTCTCTTCTGCCAAGTCCATGTACTTTTTTCATCGTATCAAAAATAAGGGTTGCCATCTGCGTCAGTGCATCAATATGTGGGGTGTAACTCATGTAACGCTCGGAAAGATTTCTTGCGGCAGATAAGACATCCGCCTCAAAATCATGTTCCACCCGGATCATATTATTCTTCTGTGCATAGTGGAATGCGATACCATCGCTGACATTCGTTCCCGGTGCCCAGAGACTCTCTGCGCCGATGCTCTCCGCCATGCATTTAAAGATCATCATATATGGAATGACAAGCGCATCACTCTCATTCGAAAGGTTCAATTCCTCTGAGATTTCCTCTAATGTCTTCTCATCCAGCTTTCTGATGTACTTTAAGAACTTTGCTGTCTCTATGGTATTATCTTCCTTGTTTTTTTCTACTTTTCTGCTGATCTCTGATATATAATCACCGATGATGATCAGGTATTTGATCTTCGTCTCCTGAAGATACATAGCTTTAAAAACTTCAAGTTCCTTGTCAACAAGTTCTTCTACCTGAAGTTCATACTGTGCCAGATTATTACTTTTTCTTGCCAGCTGCTCCCTCATACGCATGGTGCCGAGTGCCAGATGCTGTGTTGTGACTACTTTTCCCTTTGAGAATACCGTGATCTGCATACCGCCGCCTCCGGCATCCACAACTGCTGCACCTTTCTGGATCATACGCTCAAAATCTTCCCGCATGGCAACCGATTTATAACTGATAAAGCGATGCTCAGAGTTACTTAAAACTTTTACGAGAAGTCCTGTCCGGATGCGGATCTGGTCTAAGATAAAAAGTTCATTTTCAGCGTTTCTCAAGGCTGCGGCAGCATACGCTTCGTAACTGTCCACCCGGTAGCCGTCCATGATCTTTTTGTACTCGGCAAGCGTATCACACAGCGCCTCCACAAGTTCATATCCGATACTTCCCTTGGAATATGCATCTCTTCCGAGCTCAATCCTGCTCCGGATATAATCAATGTCACGTATTTTCTTCTTTCCTGAAATCTCAAATATTTTAATACTTACTTCATAAGAACCGATATAAATTGCTGCGAATGTATGGATCACCAGATGTCTGCCTCCTCATTTCTTTTGTATATCTCTATTATACCAATTTTTTATTCTTTTCCAAGTAAATAGTTGATAAATTGCTGCGCTGTCCTGCCGGATAATCCGCCGTGGGAAAGCTCCCATTTATTGGCCTCAGCAAGCAAAGTGTCCTCATCCATGGAAACCTGATATTTTTCTGCAAGTACTTTGACAATATTCTGGAATTCCTTCTTGTTTGGTGCGCCAAAGTAGATGGAAACACCAAATCTTGCATACAGGGATAATTTTTCCTGTACAGTATCGGAAGTATGCATATCCTCACGCACTTCCTCTTTATCCGAAAATGTTTCACGGATCAGGTGGCGTCTGTTGGAGGTTGCATAGATCAGTACGTTGTCCGGTTTTTTCTCAAGACCGCCCTCGATCACTGCCTTCAGATATTTATATTCGATCTCAAACTCTTCAAAAGAGAGATCGTCCATGTAAATAATGAACTTGTAATTGCGGTTTTTGATCTGTGCGATGACATCATTCAGATCACAGAACTGGTGCTTGTACACTTCGATCAGACGTAAGCCTCTGTCATAGTACTGGTTTGCAATGGCTTTGATACTGGTGGATTTTCCGGTTCCGGCATCCCCATATAACAGACAGTTATTTGCCTGCTTTCCGTTGACAAATGCTTCTGTATTATCGATGAGTTTCTGTTTTGCAAGTTCATAGCCGACCAGATCGTCTAATTTCACATGGGCAATATTTGTGATCGGCACGATCTCCACCTCTTCCTTTTCCCTGTGCTGTATGCGGAATGCCTTGTGAAGTCCGAGTTTACCAACGCCAAAATCTTTATAAAAAGCCGTCACTGCATCTTTAAATCCGGACACATCTGTGGAAGCTTCCAGCTTTAACTTCAACTCATTGATGCGCTCTTTGATCCTCTTATTAAAAATCTTTCCGCTCCCTGTCATGCTCTGATAATCGGTGATGACATCCATGCAGTCCATCTCAAAATAAGAGGCAAGTTTTCCAAAATCAAAATCAAACAGCGATTTGATGATCTCAAAGTCATGCAATACGATCTGATTGACAGAGCCCTCCACTTCGCCGCGGATCTCACAGGCTTTGCTGTAAGCATTCTCATTATTTACAAGAATAAATGCCAGAAAACTGTGCCACAGATTTCCCACAAAGCCATGACTCACTGCCAGTTCCATTAACTGGTTCAAACTCTCATACAAAAGAGACTCCACATCCTCTTTATTATAATATTCATTTTCATAATTCTCCATGATCCAGGTCATGTTGTAAAATAAGTTACCATTTTCAAAATCTTTATATAAGATCAAATTCTTTGGACTTTTCATCAGTTTATTCATTCCCTTCTGCACTCACATAATTGCCAAGTATTTTCAATCGGATGGTCTCCTCTGCCAGCCCCCGCAGCGCATTCTGTACGGCTGCATCATTGAGGTTTCCCTCAATGTCAACAAAGAAGCGGTACTCCCACGCTTTTCCCTGCACCGGTCTGGACTCGATCTTGTTCATGTTGATTCCGTTGTAGATAAAATGGGACAGCTTATGGTACAGCGAACCGCTCTCATGCGGAACTTCAAAAGAGATACTGATCTTATTGGCTCTCAATTCAAAAATCTTCTTGTTCGCCACAATGATAAACTTTGTGTAATTATTTTTATTGTTCTGGATCGCCTCGTCGAGCACTTTCAGACCATAAATATCCGCAGTCAGGGTGCTTGCGATCGCTGCCTTGTTCTTTTTCCCATCCTCTTTGATCTTCTGGGCGGACATCGCCGTATTTTTCAGACTGTGCTTTTCCCAGTCTCTGTGGCTCTCAAGGTATTTTGAACACTGCATCAGCGCCTGAGGGTGGGAATAAATGTCGGTGATATCGTCCATGTCTGCTTCCGGCAGACCTAAAAGAGCATGGTCGATACGGATGATCTGCTCTCCCACGATATAATTATTGTATTCCACCATAAGATCATAGTTCTCGGAAACGATTCCGGCGGATGAATTCTCAATTGGGAATACAGCGTAATCGGCCTCTCCGTTTTGGATGGCTTCCATCGCATCCCGCCACGTATCCACATGATAACTGTCTGCATTCTCCCCGAAATACTCATTCAGCGCAAGCTGGGAATACGCGCCCTCCGTTCCCTGAAATACGATTTTAGCATTTTTGTAATTCAGATGATCTACTTCTTTAAAATCGGTTTTTTCCGTCTGACCATGTTCTGTCAGTAGCTGATACTGACGCTTCCGGCTCATGGACATGATCTGCTCGAACAGTTCACGGATACCATGTTTTAAAAATGGCGTAGTTCCTTTTCTGCTCAATGTTTCCAACTTGGAAACCTCACGCTGCTTGTCAAATACTTTCTTTCCCACAGCAATTTTATATTCAGCAACTTCCTCTGAAATTGCCATTCTGCGTTCATACAGATCCACGATCTGACTGTCGATCTGATCAATCTCATCTCTTAGTTCCAATAAATCTCTCATAAAAAATCCAAGCCTTTCCATTTATTATTTATAATATATTACATTCACAGTTTGCTTGCAAGAGAACACTTGCGTCATGGTATACAGAAATGCTATACTTTTTATAGATAAAGATTATAAATCAAAGAGGTGATTTACTTATGAAAAAAATTTGGAAATGGCTGCTTTTTGTGTTGGTGATCCCTCTTGCGGCCGGGTGTGTTTTCCTCTACCGGTACATAAACCGCATTCGGTATAATGACGGTTATGTCAACGGCAACACTGCGGGAAATCTGTATAACGAAGGATATTTCTGTGAAAAAGATGGTATTGTCTACTTTGCCAACCCTGCCGACAACTACTGTCTGTACTCCATGAACCCGGACGGCACAAACATCAAAAAGTTAGAGGATCAGAGTGTCAGCTACATCAACGTGGATGACCACTACATTTATTACTGTAAACTTAAGGGAAAAAGCGCTGATTCGTTTTCCTTCCTCCCGGTCAATACCAACAGCTTATGCCGGCTGGACATTGACGGAAAAGGAAAACCTGAAATTTTAGATGATGATCCGTGTATGTATGCTTCCCTGGTTGGAAATTATCTGTACTATCTGCATTATGATACCACTGATGCAACCACGCTGTACAAAGTCAAAATTGATGGCAAGGAAAAAGAGCAGGTAGAAAAACAGTCCTACTTTACCGCAAGTACCGATGGACAATATATTTATTATAACGGACTGACAGACAATCATAATATCTATGAGATGGACACTTCCAATGACCACGCAAAAGTCATCTATGAGGGGAACTGCTGGATGCCGGTGAAAGACGGAAACAATCTTTATTTTATGGACTGTGAAAACGATTACCGCATTGCCAAAGTCGATCTGACAAATGGTGAAAAAACGCTGGTCACGGACTGCCGTGTCGACTGCTACAACGTTGCCGGAGATAAGATTTTCTTCCAGAAAAATGATAAGACAGATCCGGCCATCTGTTGTATTAATACAGATGGAAGCAATTATCAGGAATTAAAAGAAGGCAACTACACTGCCATTAATGTAACTTCCACTTATGTCTATTTTAAAGATTTTACGACCAAAACCCCTTATTATACATCTGTTGCTGCCCCGGGCAATGTACAGATTTTCAATCCGTAAGCAGGCGTTGTTACAATGCAATTTTTTACAAAAAAAGAAACGTCAGGAAACTTCATTTTTTCCTGGCGTTTCTTTATCCCGCAAAACAAATATTTATGCAAAATCAAATAACGACAACTGATTGGACTCCGGCATATCGCCCAGCAGTCCAAGATCTGCCATAAGATCAATGGTAGATTTCGTCACCTTGGTTCTCTGGCGGAAATCATCTTTGGATAAGAATTTTCCGTCTTTTGCTGCCTCCGCAACCGCAATTGCAGCATTGTCACCCATACCTTCAATGGTATTTAACGCCGGCATAAGCTTTCCGTCGATGATCTGGAAACGGTCCGGCAATGCACGGTAAATATCAATTGGCGTAAAATCAAAACCTCTCGCATACATCTCCTGCACGATCCGCATATCACGGTAGGCATCCTGCTCTTTTTTGGAAAGAGAGTCTTTTCTTCTTGTGTAATCCTTATAAAAATATTCCAGACGCTCTTTTCCCTGACACATGATCTCATAGTTGAAACCGGTCGCACGAATGGAAAAATATGCTGCATAATAGGCGAGTGGATAAAAAACTTTACAGTATGCAATACGCCACGCCATCATAACGTAGGCAGCCGCATGTGCTTTCGGGAACATATACTTGATCTTTAAACACGAATCAATATACCATTCCGGTACATTATGTGCCCGCATCTCTTCCTTCCATTCTTCCTTTAATCCCTTACCTTTTCGAACAGACTCCATAATGGTAAAGGACTGCTCACTGTCAAGTCCCATACTGATCAGATAAATCATAATATCATCACGGGTACAGATTGCAGTAGAAATCGTTGCAATCCCCTGCTCAATTAAAGTCTGTGCATTTCCCAACCACACATCCGTACCATGCGAAAGTCCTGAAATTCGGATCAGATCCGAAAATTCGGTCGGTTTCGCATCAATAACCATCTGCATCGCAAAATCTGTTCCAAACTCCGGGATTCCTAAACATCCCAGGGGAATACCGTTGATGTCTTCCGGTTCTACTCCCAATGCAGAGGTATTCATAAACAGCGACATGACTGTCTGATCGTCCAAAGGGATCGTCTGTGGATCAAGTCCTGTCAAGTCCTGTAACATACGGATCATGGTCGGATCATCGTGTCCGAGAATGTCCAGTTTTAATAAGTTATGGTCGATGGAATGGTAATCAAAATGAGTCGTAACCGTTGCAGTCGTCATATCGTTTGCCGGATGCTGTACCGGAGTAAACGTATTAATCTCCTCGCCCACCGGAAGAACAACGATACCTCCCGGATGCTGTCCGGTCGTTCTCCGGACGCCGACACATCCCTGTACAATACGGTCAATCTCACAGTTTCTCTTGTGAATTCCACGCTCTTCATAATAATTTTTGATATATCCAAATGCAGTCTTATCCGCAAGTGTACCAATCGTTCCGGCACGGAATGTCTGTCCGTAACCGAAAATAACCTCACAGTAAGCATGGGCTTTACTCTGATACTCACCGGAAAAGTTTAAGTCGATATCCGGCTCTTTATTTCCCTTGAATCCAAGGAAGGTCTCAAATGGAATATCAAATCCATCTTTTACCAGCTTTTTGCCACACACCGGACAAATCTTATCCGGCATATCACAACCACTTCTTCCGGAAAATGCCTTGACTTCCGGTGAATCAAAATCGCTGTATTTGCAATATTCGCAACGGTAATGCGCCTGCAATGGATTTACCTCCGTGATACCGGACATGGTCGCTGCAAAAGAGGAACCTACCGAACCACGGGAACCTACAAGGTAACCATCCTCGTTCGACTTCCATACAAGCTTCTGTGCGATAATATACATTACCGCATATCCATTGGAAATAATCGAATTTAATTCTCGGTCAAGCCGCTCCTTTACGATCGGAGGCAGTTCTTCACCATACATGCTGTGCGCCTTGTTATAGCAGATATCACGGAGCATCTGATCCGAATTCTCGATAAACGGCGGACACTTATCCGGTCTTACCGGTGCAATCTTCTCACACATATCCGCAATTTTGTTTGGATTTGTAATGACGACCTCTTCTGCCTTGGCACTTCCAAGATATTCGAATTCCTTTAGCATTTCTTCGGTTGTTCGAAGATATAACGGTGCCTGCTCGTCAGCATCCTTAAATCCCTTTCCGGCCATAATAATACGGCGGTAGATTTCATCTTCCGGGTCAAGGAAATGCACATCGCAGGTAGCCACCACAAGCTTGTTAAATTCCTCCCCCAGTCTGCAGATCCTGCGGTTGATATCCTGCAGCTCTTCCATCGTATTCACCGGCTCCTTGTCACTGCGCAACATGAACTCATTGTTTCCAAGCGGCTGTATCTCCAGATAATCATAGAACTTTACAAGTCTTATGATCTCTTCCTGCGGTCTTCCGCCCACAATCGCACGGTATAATTCTCCAGCTTCACAGGCAGAGCCTAAAAGAAGTCCCTCTCTGTATTTGACAAATTCACTTTTTGGCACACGTGGTCTCTTATTATAATACGTGAGGTGTGAAAGTGAAACCAGACGATACAGATTGATACGTCCGATGTCATTTGTCGCCAGAATAATTGCATGGTAGGTCGGCATTTTCATGACCGTTTCCGGGGAGGTGGAAACCATATGGTTCACATCATCGAGATTTTCCATACCGCGTTCTTTTAACATCTCAATAAATTTCACAAAAATTTCTGCTGTACAGGCAGCATCGTCAACTGCACGATGATGGTTTTCCAGTGAGACATTCAATGCCTTTGCAACGGTATCGAGTTTAAAACGATTCAGGTTCGGCAGCAGAATTCTGGCAAGAGCCACTGTATCTATGATCGTAAACTCTCTCTCTATCCCCTGATCCTTGCAGTTTTTCTTAATAAAACTCATATCAAATTCCGCATTGTGGGCAACCATGATCGCACCATCGCAGAACTTCATAAATTCCGGCAGAATCTCCTCAATCTTCGGTGCATCAATGACCATATCATCCTTAATTGAGGTCAATTCCTCGATTCGGAATGGAATTGGCACTTCCGGGTTTACAAATGTCGAAAAGCGGTCTGTAATGACACCACCGACTACTTTCACTGCACCGATCTCAATAATCTTATTCTTATCCGGGCTGAAACCGGTCGTCTCCAAGTCGAACACCACAAAGGTTTCATCGAGGCTCTGTCCTTTCGAATCTGTGATAATATCCTTCAAGTCGTCCACCAGATACGCTTCCACACCGTAGATAACCTTAAAATCGTCATCCGGACTCAGTGCATGGTTTGCATCCGGGAATGCCTGTACATCGCCGTGGTCGGTGATCGCAATCGCCTTATGTCCCCATTTCATGGCACGCTTTACGATGTCTTTACACTCGGACACACCATCCATATCACTCATCTTTGTATGACAGTGCAATTCCACACGCTTCTCCGGACTGGTGTCCATACGGGTGGTCGTAAAGTCTGCAATCTTCTTAATTCCAACGATCGAACCGATTGTTAATTCACTGTCAAACTTATCGATTGTCGTGACACCTTTGATTTTTAAGAATGCCCCTTTTTTCAGATTGCCAAGAAGCTCATCCCTGTCTTCATTTCTTGTAAATATTTTCAGGACAATGGAATCCGTAAAATCTGTGACCGACATGATAATGATTGTCTTTTCGTTACGGATCTCCCTCGTCTCAACCGTCATGACCTGACAGCGGATGGTAACTTCACCCATCTCACCCACGATTTTCTCCAATGGGATGGTTTCTCCATCCTCAATATCACGACCGTAAATTACATCCGGATTATCGGATTTTTTACCTCCGCCAAAGCCACCGCCATCATAACGTTTTTTAAACTCTTTCCGTGGTCCGTCATATGTTTTTTTTGCAGTATTTCCTGCACCATTTGCAGATTTTGCATCGTTTTTTGCAGGTTTTACGGCGTTTCCACCACCTGTAGAACCACTGTCTCCAGATGTTGTAGTCTGACCGGAAGCTGCACTTTTTTCATTGGCATCTGAAGCAACTGCAACTGTCTCTCCGTCCTCATCCTTCAAATTGATATTTTTTAATATATTTTTGATTTCAAACTGAATCTGAAGATCACTGTTTTTCTTGTACCTGCTCTCTTTTGGTTCCTCAAAGTCAAGGTCAACAATCAGGTTCATGCCACAGCGCTCACACACGATTTTCTCTAAAAATTCCACAATTTCATGGGAGCGTGTCTGTGCAATGATCGTATTTTCCAGTACAAGATGCAGATGACTGTCATCCGTAAATTCCATTTTGGAAGCACGCAGCAGATTGTATTCCATCAGACTGTAGGCTTTTAACTCTTCTAAAATACTGTCCTTATACATATCCATCAGCGTGCGGGCGGTATACTGCTCGGAGAGCTGATACTTTTCGATAATACGGACATTCATCCGTTTTCCCTTAAATATCTGCTCCTCAATGGATTTTTCTAACTGCGTAATGTTATTTTTATGTATAAGATGACTGCCCAAAAGATAGACACGGATATGATCTCTCTCATGATTCATCCCTACCTTGGTAACTTCCATCTCAGATAAAATTTTCTTCATATCCCCGGACACATCCAGTGTCGGAAAGACATCAAAAAATAGTTTTGCCATAATTATTCATTCCAATGTAACAGTTCATAGCGGAGTGCCTCTAAAAGTTCTGACTCCGGCACTTTTTTGAATACCTCGCCATGTTTGATAATAAGTCCCTCGCCGATTCCTCCGGCGATTCCGATATCTGCCTCTTTTGCTTCTCCCGGACCATTAACAACGCATCCCATAACGGCAACTTTAATGTCAAGAGGAATGTCGGCAACCATATTTTCTACCTGATTGGCCAGCTGGATCAGATTGATCTGTGTTCGTCCACAGGTAGGACAGGATACTACTTCCACACCGCCTTTGCGGAGTCCAAGTGTTTTTAAAATTAATTTGGCAGATTTGATCTCCTCTAATGGATCTCCTGTCAGGGAAACCCGGATCGTGTCACCGATTCCCTGATGTAAGATCAATCCAAGTCCGATGGCTGACTTGATATTACCGCTGATGATCGTACCGGCTTCCGTGATCCCGACATGCAGCGGATGATCGGTCTGGCTTGTGATCAGTTCATGTGCTTTCACACACATCATAACATCCGAAGATTTAATACTGATGACAAGATTATCATATCCCATATCTTCAATCAGTTTCACTTTATCCAAAGCACTTTCTACCAGTCCCTCAGCCGTCACTCCATGGTATTTCTCCACCAGATTTTTTTCTAAGGAACCACTGTTTACCCCTACACGGATTGGAATGTTGCGCTCTTTTGCGACATCCACCACAGCCTTCACACGCTCTGTGCTTCCGATATTTCCCGGATTGATGCGGATTTTGTCTGCTCCATTCTCCATTGCTGCAATTGCAAGACGATAGTCAAAATGAATGTCTGCAACGACCGGAATCTGCACCTGTTTTTTTATCTCCTTTAATGCCTTCGCTGCATCCATCGTAGGCACTGCACAGCGGATGATATCACATCCGGCAGCTGTAAGCTGATTGATCTGTGCGGCAGTTGCCTCCACATTCTCGGTTTTTGTATTGGTCATAGACTGGATCAAAATCGGGTTGCCGCCGCCAATGATGCGGTTGCCGATCTTCACTGTTTTTGTCATAGTTCTTCTCCCTTTCGTATAAATTCTTACTGGATAATTGCGAAACTTTTTCTAATCTATATAAACAACTTACGAATGTCGTTAAACATGATCAGTATCATGAGTGCAAACAATATCATGATACCGGCAAAATGTACCATGCCCTCTTTTTCCGGGTCAACTTTTTTGCCACGGATCGCCTCTACCAGCAAAAATACAAGTCTTCCACCGTCGAGTGCCGGGAGTGGCAGAAGGTTCATGACACCAAGGTTCGCAGAAAGCAGGATACTGATATACAGCATTTGCAGGAATGCATAGAAGTAGCCGTAGGAAACACTCTGCTCATAGCTGTCTCCGATTGCACTGACAATTCCTACCGGACCACTCATATCATTGACGGTAACGCCTCCGGTAAAGAGCATCTTTAAGCTTCCAAGTGTCGTATAGATCCAGTACTCCACCTCGTAAGCACTGTATTTTGCCAGCGTGAATACATTGTTTGTTGTCTTCTCTCTGGCTGCCATTCCAATAAATCCATATAAATATCTTCCGGTGGTCTCATCATATTTTGGAGTGAGTTCCGTTGTGTAACGTTCTCCATCCCGCTCATAAGTTACTTTCACCGGTTCTCCGGCATGGTACATGGAATATGCACTCACCTCACGGTAAAAATGAATATGTTTATTTCCCATTTTTACAATCGTATCACCTGCCTGAAGTCCCGCTTCCTCTGCGGCATAACCCTCACTCACATCTGAGAGTACCGGAAGATCATATCCGGTGCAGCAGACAAGAATAAAAGAGAAGATAAAGGCCATGATAAAATTAAAAATTGGTCCCGCAGCTACAACGCTGATCCTTGCCCAGACAGATTTGTTGTTAAACGCCTTGTTATCCTGGCTTTCCGAATCCTCTCCCTCCATCATGCAGGCTCCTCCAAATGGAAGCAGTTTGATGGAGTATTTTGTCTCACCTTTCTGGATTCCGAAAAGTGTAGGTCCTAATCCAAGTGAAAATTCATTGACACGGATTCCGTTTGCCTTTGCAAGTAAAAAATGTCCCAGTTCATGAAACAGGATAATAATGCTGAATATCAGTAATGCGATAATAATTTTCATGTAAAAAACCTTTCCTGATGTCTTGTTGCATTTTTAAATGCGTTTTATTTTGCACTCATCTTTTTTTCAATAAACTCATAAGCAGCTGCTTCTGTCCCCAAAATTTCATCCACATCCGGATGATCGATAAACTCTGCATTTTCCATACATGCCTCGATCAACTCTGTGATCTCCGGATAAGAAATCTTCCGGTCTAAAAACAGACTGACCGCTTTCTCATTGGCAGCATTGTACACAGTCGGAATATTTCCGCCCTTTTCCATTGCCTGATATGCAAGTGCAAGCCCGCGAAATGTATCGGTATCCGGCTTCTCGAAGGTAAGATCTGCAATTTCAAACAGATCCAGTCTCCTGCCCGAAAGATTCCGGCGCTCCGGATAATAAAGTGCATACTGGATTGGAAGTCTCATATCCGGCGTGCCAAGCTGTGCGATCACTGCTCCATCCTGATACTCTACAGCAGAATGAATGACACTCTGCGGATGTACTACAACCTGAATCTGATCTAAAGTCACATCAAAGAGCCATTTTGCTTCCATCACTTCCAGTCCTTTATTTACCAATGTGGAAGAGTCTATCGTGATTTTTCTTCCCATGCTCCAGTTTGGATGTTTCAGGGCATCTTCCACCTGAATATTCTTAAGTTCATCTGCTTTTCTTCCACGGAATGGTCCGCCGGAAGCTGTCAGTAAAATCCTGCTGATCTTATTATCCCCGGCACCCTGCAGCGACTGGAAAATCGCACTGTGTTCGCTGTCCACCGGAAGAATCGGCACCTTGTATTCCTTTGCAAGCGGAATAATAATATGTCCGGCAGTGACAAGTGTTTCCTTGTTTGCCAAAGCAATTTTCTTTCCTGCTTTAATTGCAGCAATCGTTGGTCTGATTCCAAGCATACCAACAATTGCGGTCACTAAAATCTCACTCTCCGGGATCACCGATACTTCAAGAAGTCCTTCCATGCCGGACACGATTTTTATGCCGAGGTCTTTTGTATTCGTACGAAGTTCTGATGCCTTTTTTTCATCCCATACACTGACAAGTGATGGCTTGAACTCTCTCATCTGCGCTTCTAACAAACTGATATTACTTCCGGCAGCCATTGCAACTACCTGAATATCCCCCTGCTCTCTTACAATATCGAGTGTCTGTGTACCGATAGAACCGGTAGAACCTAAAATTGCAATTTTTTTCATGTTTTATAATTTCCTTATCTTATAATTTAATAAAGTTCACTGCAAGGAAATAAATGATCGGTGCAGTAAAGATCACACTGTCAAAACGGTCTAAAATGCCACCGTGTCCCGGAATCAGTTTTCCGTAATCTTTGATCTCGTAATTCCGCTTGATGGCAGATGCAGTCAGATCCCCAACCATAGAGATCAACGCTCCAACCGCACTGATTCCTGCCATGATCCAGACATGTGTCTGATCGATCTGCATGGCATTTTTAAAGATCATACCATAAATAACCGTAAGAAGCGCTGCGCCTGCGACGCCGCCGACAGCGCCCTCCACTGATTTCTTAGGGCTTAATTTCGGTGACATTTTATGTTTTCCAATCAACATTCCTACACAGTATGCACAGGTGTCGCATCCCCAGGAACACAGAAAAACAAGCCATACAATGTAGGCACCTGCCTCGATCATACGCGTCTGATACACATACGACAGCATCACAGCAACATAGAACACGCCAAAAAATGCTGCAAGTACCTGTTCCGTCTTATACTTCGGATATGTAAATACATATGCGAACATCATAAGAATCAAAACACCTAATACAAACACCATTGTATCCGGCAAAAATGCAAATTTCAGATTACAATAATACACGGTCGCTGCCAGATAACCAATGATTCCAACCGCCTCTTTTTCAATGTGAAAAATGCGATATAATTCAAACATACCAATATAGGAAATAATCAGTGTTGAGATCAGCAGAACATCTCCGCCTGTAATGATCAGAACCAGTGCTGCGATCACTAACACGATTCCACTTAATAATCTTGTCTTAAACATTATATTTCTCCATCCTCCTCTGAGAGTGCGCCAAACCTGCGGTCACGTTTATTATATGCTTCAACTGCCTTTTCTAATTCTTCTTTATGGAAGTCCGGCCATGGAACTTCCGTAAAATAAAATTCACTGTAAGCCAGCTGCCATAAGAGATAATTCGATAAGCGCTGTTCCCCACTGGTGCGGATCAACAGATCCGGATCCGGAATATCTTTCGTATCCAGATAAGCTTCAAAATGTGTCTCATCAATCTCGTTTTCCTGCAATTTGCCGTCACGGAGATCTGCATACATTTTCCGCATGCCCCGGAGCATCTCATCCCGGCTTCCATAATTGATCGCAATCTGCAGATTCAAACCATCATTGTGTGCAGATGCAGACTCCAATTCTTTGATCTGATTTTGAAACTTCTCACTGAGTTTTGTGGTATCTCCGATCACCCGGACACGCATATTATTCTTATCCGCAGTTTTAATACAGTTTTTCAGATAAGATTCCAGTAATTTCATCAATGCATTTACTTCGTTATCCGGCCGGTTCCAGTTCTCGGTAGAAAAAGCATATAAGGTCAGATATTTAATTCCCATATCATGGGCTGCCTGACAGACTGTCTCCACATTCTTAGCCCCGACCGTATGTCCGTAATTTCTTGGCATTCCTTTGCTTTTTGCCCATCTTCCATTTCCATCAAGAATAATTGCTACATGCTGTGGAATTTTCATTCTATTCCTCCATTCTTCCCAACTTGTATAAATTCGTGCTAAAGCAAAGCCAGGAATTTTCTACCGAGGCGTTGAATGCGCATCAGCGTACACTCCGTATGCGTGGACGTCCTAAAATCGTTCTGGCACGCACGTATCAAGAGGCAATGGAGGTCTATCGTAAATATCAGAACAATATATTAGGTGTTATCACAGACGTACGTTTCCCGAAGGTGGAGCGTGGCGAAAAAGACGGTCT
>OHBM01001231.1_pt1 | contig 19259 bp, 19 predicted proteins | sample 1577251 | NCBI WGS metagenome assembly OHBM01 (sample SAMEA3541557, study PRJEB24748) | human gut metagenome | biome: human gut; feature: human-associated habitat; material: faeces | place: China | collected 2012 | reverse complement strand
CCGCTTGACCGTGCTGCGGGAGAGATTGAGGTCTCTGGCTATGGTTTTGACGCCGGGCCAGCAGCTTCCCGTGCTGCCAGAGCGGTCTTTGAGGTACATATAAACAGGAATTGCGCGGTGCGGCAAAAGGGCATCCGCATAGATGGTATCGAAGTAACTCACGGTGTATCCTCCTGATGGGGCAGATTGTAGGCGTGTCGTTTCGGCTGGTGCGCATAATCGATGTCCTCGACAACGATCATGTCCTGCATGGGTGAATCGTGCATTTGTCCAGCACTCTTGGAGGAGTGCTTGCTCTGCTGCTCTGGCAGCTTGGGCGGGTATTTCTTCAGAATGGCACGAGTCAGTGCTTCTCGGTCAGCGTAGTAGACCTTACGGGCAGACTGCTCTTCCACACGGTATTCCTCGTCGAAGGTGATACCCCATTCGAGAAATAACCGCAAGCGAGTGCGCATGGGGTGGCATCCGGTCTTCTGCACAATGAAGCTGCCTTTGGGAATTGACTTGAGTTCGTCCGCTGTCAGCAGCGGGCGTTCCATCATCTGCAGACTTTGGCTGGGGTCATTCTTGCCCCGGCTGACTGTGCCAGACAAAACCGTGCGGCTGCCGAGGGCTTTGGAAAAAGTCTCTGCCGCCTCGCTGTTGGGCGCAAAGCCACCGCTGATCACATCCTGGCAGTTGTCCATCAAGATAGATGCGCCCTCTTTACCATAGTTTTTCTCCAGCTGCGACATGGACTGGATAATGGGTACCAGTGTCAGGCGGCGGGAGCGTCCTGCACTGAATAGGGGCAGTATATCAAAGGGCGGCATAGTGCCAAGCTCATCACAGAAGAGGATGACGCGGTTTTTCAGCTTGCCGCCGTTCTCATCCGCTACGGCGAAAAGTTCACGGGAGAGGTTTTGGATCATCAAACCCGCCATGAAATTCTTTGTAGTATCCTCCTCCGGCAGAATGAGAAAGATGGCGGACTTCTCTGCAGCGAACATTTCAGCGTCAATGGCGCTGTCGAAACATAGGATCTGTTCCAGCTCCGAATCCAGAAAGGAATTCAGCCGGGACAACACAGTAGACATGACGGAGGCCATCGCCTGTTCGGAACTGTTGAGTGCCGCACCCGCCAGCCAGCGGGCTTTGTGTTCAGAAGGCAGTTTGTCCATGAGTACCTGAAACTGCGACTTGCCCCGCACCTTGGACGGCTCCAGCAGATCCTGCACCATTTTGAAGACGGACACGATATGGCGGCGCTCCTCTGGATGTTCCTCGTCAGGCGGCAGGAACTCCGCCAAAAGCAGAATGACAGAGGACAAGAGTCCCTCGGCTGCATCATAGAAAAATGCGTTTTGCCCATGGTCGGAGGTTCCCTCCGGGCTGACGATAGACTTTGCGAGGATCTTGGCATACTTCTCCGCTTTAGCTCTGGCACCAAGATCATCCGGCTGCGCTCTGGCGATGTCCATATAGCGATTGATGAGTGTCAGCAGGTTGTTGCCATCCGAGCGTGTGGGGTTGCGCAGATCAATGACGGAGATATGTTTATATCCATAGTATTTCTTGGCGATGGAGCCGTAGTTGCGGGCGAGGTCGCCCTTGGTATCCAAAGCCAGAAAGCTGACACCTGATGCACAGGCGTATTCTAAGTTGGGATAGAGGAAAAACGCCGTCTTGCCTGCGCCGGAAGCCGCAATCATCAGGCAGTGGATGTCATCGCTGTCCACCAATGCAGTCACCTCATTCTTCTTACCTTGGCAGCCCAGCACCAGCCCCTGCTCCGAGGGGAGAGCTTGACCGTTTCGCCACTCTCTGACCTTGAATGGCACATGGGCATAGGTCTGTCGGATCTCTTTATCCGTTGCCCAGCGCGCTGTGCCGTGTTGCCCGTCACCCACAGTGCGGGACTTGATACTGCCGAGAGTGTAATGATAGGACAGCATGGCGAGACTGCCGATGACGGCAAACATTCCAAGCCCCACCGCAACTAATATTCCAATATTGGAGCTATTCAGGGTATCCCACATTGTCAACAGAAAGTTTGGCATAGGTCGCTCCTTCCGTTTTCTATTTCCTGTTCTGCTGTCAGATCATCGTTCCAGTCTTTCCGCTGCGGCACGAGCCAAACTGCATTGAGACCGTATTCTTTCAAAAGCGCTGCCATGCGCTCGCTGCCGGCATGACCGGCATCGTCATTGTCCAAACAGAGGTACACCTGCCGGAGCTGCGGGAGCTGCCGCACCATCTTCAGCACCGGAATGGAGGATGTCCCGCAGCAGGCCACATAGTTATGCTTCTGCCAGTTTTCCGGGTGGAGGGAGATATAGGAGAGTAAATCGATAGGGGCTTCGAATACATAGAGCGTGCTATCTCCGCCGAGATAATGGAAACTGTGCTTGGGGTCGCTCCCTTCAATATTGCCGCGGTAGCTTTTGCCGATGGTGTACAGTCCACGCTTGTGTCCATGACGAGGAACGCCGTGTTCATCGAATCCGACGAACACGGCGTTGTGATATTCTTTCGTCCCATCTTTGGAGCTTTCACAGCTTTCGTAGATGAGCTTCTTGCGCACGAAGGCATTGAGTATCTCTCGGTCGATGCATCGCTTTTGCAGCAGATAGGCATATACCCGACGCATGGACTTGTTCTTCGGCGGCAGCTCAAAGGGCTTCGCAGGCTCTGGCGCTTTTTCTTTTGCCGCAGGATAACTTCCGCAGAGATCATCACCCAGCAGCATCGACACGGCCTCTGGGTAGCTGAGTCCGTAAAACTGTTTTACGAAACTAATGGCTTTGCCACCTTGTTCGGCGGCATGGTCGAACCACTCACAGCCACGGATGGTGATACTGTGGTCACTGGCAAGGCGCTTATCCCTGCCGGATGCAATGAGTTTCTCCCCACGGCGGCGGAGGAACTCCTCCAAGTCCACCGAAGCGGCCTGCTCTTTCTGTGCATCTGTGAATGGAATATATTTTGGCATAGTTCCTCCCTTACTGTGATGGCTGGGTTAAGCCGCTGTCCTCGTGGTCATCCGCTTTGTGTCCCATTGCCATGCGCTTCTCCTGCAATCTGCGACGGCGTTTCTTGTCGATCTGCATTCCAGCATAGATGGCGGGCTGAGCGGCGTTCTCGCGGAATATGCGGCTCATCTGGTGGAGCATCCGAAGGACAGTAGTTCCTACGGACACCCCATTGAAGTCGTTTTGATGGTCGATGAAATACTGCGCGTAGGTATTACCCTGTGCTGCTGCCTGAGAAAGATAGCGCAGGGCCTCCTCATGATCTGCTTTCACTTCTTGCCCCAGCAGATAGAGTTTTCCTAATGTGTATTGCGCAAATTGATTGCCCTGCACAGCAGATTCTTTCAAATGCCGAATGGCGGCATCCACATCTTTCGGGATATCATCTGCACCGATGAGCAGTAGCTTACCGAGACGATATTGTGCGTACTGATTATTCTGCGTTGCCGCTTTTTGCAGCCAGATTCGTGCCTGCGAAAACTCGCCCTGTTCCAACAGCAACTTTCCCAACGCATAGGCAGAACAGTCATTTTCGGCTTCTGTGGATTTTTGAAACCACTCCGCCGCCGCTTCTCGGTCAACTGGAGACCCCAGTCCATCCCGATACGCTTTTCCAAGCTGATGGGCTGCAATGGTGTAGCCCTCCTCCCACAAGCGGCGGAGCGTGACCAGCGCCATCGCTTTCTCGCCGGGATCTGCATCTGCATCGTTCAATACAGTTTTTGCCTTTCGATAAAAATGTGCCTGTTGATAGATAGTTCGTGCTGAACTTTGAGTCGAGGGTGCAGGCGGTTCTTCCGGCTCCGGCTCATCCGGCATCGTATCATCCTCAAAGGTGAAGTTCATCTCCGAGAGTCGGAGTGTTTCTCGGATGACCATGTTGCGTACTGTCTTGAACTCCTTTTGCTGCGACAGCGGCACTCGCTGTGGCGGTGTTTGATTATAGTCGATGCAAAGTTGTTCGCGGAAATCCTGCCATAGAGCATAGGCGGCAGCTACACGCTCATCTTTGGAGAGTTCGTCCACAATCTCATCCACGATGCGCTTGACACGGGGCGGTAGGTAACCGTAGACTTTCTTGCCACTGACTTCTTGAAGCCGCTTGGCAAGGTCTGTCACCAGCAACTCCAGCTTGCCGTTCTGTAGTGTACCAGTCGACATCTGTCCTATGAGAGAAGCCATCTGTTCTTCTGCTTCCTGTTGTAGAATACTTCTTTGATGATCTTTCTTCTCGTAGATGTGCAGACGGTCGTTCCGGTAGATCGTGCTGACCAGTGCGGACTTGATACTGCGGATACCTTGCTTGGTGAGGAAACCTTCCTTTGGGTCGGTGGAGAAAATGACCATGTGGACATGGAGATGCTTCTCTTTTTCGTGGAGTGCGGCATACCAACGCAGATGATCCGGATGGATCTTATAGCCCTTAGCGATGTCTGTGATGGAGGCGTTGATAAGTGCCTGCCAATTTTCAAGATCTGTGTATCCCAAACGCTCCGCATTCTGACGGGAGAGGGAGATGATCGGTGTCCACACATTCCCCTGATGCTGTGCCACCTCTGCTATGGCATTCTCCAATGAAGTAACTTTTCCATCGGCATTCCACAGGCCGTGTTCGCCCAAGGATTTTACGCCGGGGCGGTTTGCGACATAGTCCAGATAGTTTTCTCGGCTGTCCATCGGCTCGACAAAGTCTTCGTGGATCTGTTTGATGAGGTCAAAGGCAGTTTGTCGATTGGGTGCAGTTGCATAGTCCTCATGCTCCGGCAGTTCCTTCGCTTCAGGGAAGCTGCGGAGCAGGCGCTGGATGTACTTCTGCTGTTTCTTTGTAGCAGGGAGGTGAGTGTTGTCATCTTTGAGAAGCTGCACTCCTTCGCGGGTAGCGAAGTAGCGGGTGCGATGGGCCAGCCGAGCGGCATCTCTGCCGCCCTTCATGTAGGGAGAAATAAAAATCAGTTTTGCCATGTGTCATCTGGCAACTGCCGCTGGACATCCTGGGCATCTTCGAACTTGATTTGACCGTTGGTACGCATTACCTCATCTACCACATATCCTCGCAATGCACGGCGGTCTTCTATCGTGTCACGGAAGTGGGCGGCAATGGTATGAGCCATAATGCCTTGCTCTACCGCGCACTTGAACAGGAGACTGTTGGTGCGGTTGGCGTTGTCCGCGATTATCCCGCGCAGCGTTGCTACCAATGCATCCGAGAGATACTCGGTGATATCCTCTGCCCCGAGGTAGCCCATGTAGAAGCGTAAAGCCTTTTCCACGAATTCGTTTCGGTTTTTGCTGTTGCTTTCTTCCAGCCAGCTATCCATTCGCCTGCGTGTTTCAGGATAGAGCCGGATGGTCATCTGTTCTTTCGGCATAGTTGTCTTCCTTTCGTTTGACGTCAGTTCTTATGGGAGCAAGCCCCTGCGACACGGTGCTTTTTCAGAAAATGCGCCTACAGCCAGTTTGAAATGCGGCGAAAACGCCTACAGTTCCAAACGCGGAAAAGCCCCGCACTGCGGGGCTTTGTGGGCGGCCCGTGGCGGAAACGCCACCGGGTCTTTATCTTGTACTTTTATCGAACAGGCAGGTTCTCAGCTGATTTTCCCATAGGCGGTTGAAAGTGGGGGCAAACAGCGCCGATGCCTGTGCGGGGTGCAGGGATGCCACCCTCACCCTTAAAGCCGCACACAGCGGCCCACAGGGGCGGACACGGCGGTTACATCTGCATCTCAGGGGTCTGCGATTCACTATCCCGAAGCTGCTGGGCGTATTCGTGCAGGCTCATGCCGGTTTGCTGCTGGCAGAACGTCTCCATCTTGCGGAGCAGTACTTCCTGTTCGGCGGCGTTGAGAGGGTAACTCCAGTCTTCTTCCGAACCGTCTCCCTTGCAGAGGTTCAGATCCAGTGTGTTGCACAGACGATCCTGCTCCACGTCATAGTTAGCGTAGATGTTGAGCCAGTCATCGTTCTGATCGGTGCAGACAAATGTACCGAAGGCAGCATCCACATCGAAGTCCGCCTGCAGATAAAAGTTGAGCTTTCCGTCCGATTCGATAATCTCCTCACCGAAGGAAAAGTTTTGTGCTGAGAGATGCCCTGCCGAGGTGATCTCTTTGCCATTCAGATGATTCAGCAGTTTGCGCCACTGCTCATCTGTCGAAGCAAAGTACGACCTCGTTGCATGGTATGACGCCACGGACACATCCCGCATCGCCCAAGTCTGCCAGCCATCCATAATGTGAACAGCGGAGAACTCACGCTTGTCGAAGTTCACATCGAACACACCGCGTACCTTTCCGGTGTTCTCCATGCGTACAGCGGTCAGCGCATTGTATTCCTCCGCAGTGATGGGACGACCGCCTGCAAACATTTTGATAAACAAATCCGGCACAGCAGCTTTCTCGCTGGTGATGTAACTGCGCAGCTTTTTCCCGACCGTCAACAGCTCCTCACCGGGCGAGGTTTTGAAGTACCATTCTTGACCACGCTCCGTCACATGGTAGGCCGCATAAGTGCGGGCTGCTTCCTCCTCTGCGCGCTGTGCGGCAGCTTCCGATTGGATTGCACGGCTGATGCGCTCATACTCCCGTTCCGGAAGCTGATTGCAAAGCTCATCCAGCACATTCTCCAGATGCTCCTGCAAAGTTTCATCATTGAGATGTTTCTCAATGGCCCTTTTCCATCGCTGGTCGATCCACAGAACGATTTCTTCTTGCTGTGACATATCAGTTGCCCTCCTTCACCACGGCTGCCATGGCCTTCGGCTCACTATTCGGCGTTTTGGGTGCGGCAGATTTGGCAGTGCGCTTGGGCTTGGGAGCAGGGACAGCCTTGCTGTCCAGATACTCCCGCACAGCTTCCGGCACCGTCTGCTCATAGAGCTGCTTGAGTGCATCGTCCATGCGGGCCTGCACAGAGGAGTGTTCCTTGCGGAGAGAAAACTCCAATGCGTCCAGCTTGTCATCGTCAAAGGCAAGGGTGATATTTACTTTCTTCATACTGTACCTCCAATCACATTGTCATTTGGGGTTCTTGTTTTTGCTCCTGTTTTTGGTCGTAGAGTCCGGTGAGAACATTTTGGAATTCTTCACCGACATCCACATTCTGATAATCCAGCCATGCATTCCGAAGCAGTTCCAACGGCTTGTCCTCGTTCAGGAGGAAAATCAATTCCTGCCTGGGGAGACACTCCCCCTGAGACATCAATTCGCTGCGACAGGTCATCATCGCAGAGATTTCTTCTGCCGCCAGGATTAATTCATCATGCGAAAGCAGGTCGAGTTGTTTCATATACGATGCCATCTCATTTTCTATCTTGTCAAACAAAAGTGACCACGCTTCGCCCGCCGTTAGTTCTTTCTGACTGATGATCTCCCCGCAGAGAAAAGCAGGAACGTCGATGGTTTCCACTGCACTGAACCAAAGGTCACCGCGGTAACCAATTTTCAAAGCGGAGAACTCTTTTGCCATCTCAATCAGTTCTTTAGAACTACCGAGCGGAACTTCCTGATTCCAGCGGTACCAGTTATCATCCTGCTGGCAAGGCGTGAGTTTAAGGAGAACATAATTCTCCGGCACAAATCTCGGGTAACGGCAGAGCTGACCTCCCACGGCATAATAGGGCTTACCCTCACATAGGACAGTCTGTTCCATATACGCCTTCATTTTAGGGAGACTCTCACAGAACCAGCACTCGCTGTCTCCGAAGCGGCGAATAGCCTCATCCTCCAAGATGCTATTCAGATTCTCTTTCTTCGTCAGATGGTATACTATCGATGGGGCAGGGACTTTTTCGTAAGACATTGATTCTCCTCCTCAGTCATAATTGATATACGGAATCTTCAGCCAGTGCGTCCAACCTCGGCCAGCCAACTCTGTTTTGACGACACCATACCTTGTCCCCATAGATTCGATGACCTGACCACCGCCAATGTAGACGCCAATATGCCCCTCATGCCAAACGGCAAGGCCGGGAATATCCGGCATGGTGTCGATGATCCCAGGCTCTGTGGCGTTGTAGTACATCTGATTGGCGCCAATGTCCGGCATCCCGTGAGTACCATACTGGATCTCCATCGTCTCAGGGTTTAACCATCCATAGCCCTTGATGAGACCCACGCAGTCAGTGGTCCTGCCGCCCAGCCAGTTGGCACGGATAAGGTCTTCGTAGTTGCCGACGCCGTCAGGATATTGCTCTGCCTTGTAGGTAAGAAGAGACTCCGTCAGCACATTGCCATAGGTTCCCCAGACATAGCCCCAACCGGATTCCCACGCATGGATGGCATAGGTCACAAGATCTGCGGCGTTCTTGGTAGTGGGATCTGTAAAGGCGGAGACGTCCAATTCTATACTTCGGTCGCCGCCTGCAATGAAGCTGCCGTCGTAATTGCCGCCGCCCATGCTGCCGACAATCATCCGATAGATGTATTCGGCGTTCTCCTTACCATCCTGCGTGATCTCTCTGCCGAGAAGAGCGGTCAGTTTTAGATAGCTCTCCTCACGGGAGATCGGCGCATTCACGGTATAGCTTCCTTCCTCCGTAGCGGTCATGTCGCTCTCCAATGTTACCTCCATGGCGCGAGTCCTTGTCTCTGTTCTGTAGAAGCACTCCGTGAAACGGTTTGCTGCTCGTCTGCTGGGCGCATCCTCGCCAAAGCAGAGAGCCATGAAAACGGCCTTGACCCATGTCGGGTCAAGGCCGCCATCTTCCGCTGAGACATTTACTTCGGTGACCGCCGAATCCAGAAGAGAAAAAGCCGAGCGCATCTCTGTGATGTGCGTTTGAAACTCGGCAGGTACTACTTCGGAATAGTTGGGGCCATAAAAGCAGGCAGAGACAGTATAGTTGTTATGCGCCGCACCGCCTGCGCCGATGGAACACAGTACGACGATGAGCAGGATGATAGGCGAGAGAACAGCGACCAGCACCCAGCCGATCCCTTTACGGAGCCGTTCATCGGATAGGGCGGTTGCGGCGGTTTTGGCGATCAAGCCTGCGGATACTGCCATTGCATCGTTACCTCCTTTACTTATATTTTCTCCTGTGGTATAATTATTTTGTAGCGATTTGCTTGCTTCTTTTGCAGTCTCTATTGCCAGTTACTGGTGGAACCTTTTCGATGTCTCCGTTGTGCTGTCAGCTATCAGCTTACTGATGTCTGTGGTCGATTGGAGGAGTGTTCGTATGACAAAGAAAGTATCTATGGTGAGCCTGGGGGTCAATGAGGCGCGAGGCTGAGAAATCGTGGCAAAGTCAGGGCTGCACAAACAGTGACTGCAAGAGAGCGGATTACCCCCTTGGGGTTCGAATCCCCGCCGTCTCACCAAACCGCAGAGCAGAGGTTTTCAAGAACCTCTGCTCGCTTTTTATCTACCACCCGCTGTGCCAAACAGCTTTTCTTTGTACGCAGGGGCGTGAACCTCCAGCAGATAGCGCTCGTTGCCGCACTTGTACAGGCAGACACCACGCTGCGGAAACTTGATAAGGTTATATTCCGCCTCGTCCAGCTGGAGCATTTCCATGTAGCTGCGTTTATCGATGGAACCCGCATTGAATAGAAACTGGTGGGGCGGGATGCTGAATAGCGGCTTGGTCATCTCACGGATTCCCTCCTGATCGAAGTCCTCCAGATTCTGTGAGGCCAGCAGCATGGCGGACTCCTTTTTGCGCACGCGCTTGAGGCAGTTGCGGATGTACTCAATGGCTGTGGGGTTGGACAGCCAGATATACAGCTCGTCCAGCGCCGCTACCGTATTGCCCTCGGTCAGCAGCTTATCTGACATGAAGGAGAGAATATTGAACAGCATGGCGTTGCGCACATTTTTTGCCGCACCCAGTAGTCCTTTGACGCCGAACACGAGGAAACGGCTGGAGGTGATGTTGGTGTGACCATTGAAGAATTGTGCGTCGGCACCTTTACACATAGAGTGCAGCCCCAGCAGGACCTCACGCAAGATCTGCTCGGTGTAGAGCTGATGGGTCCCGCCACTATAGTTTTGATACTCCGACTCGATCAGGTCATAGAGGTCAGAGAGGATGGGGTAGTCCTCCGAGCGCATACGGCGGAAATTGGTCCGCTCTGTGATGCCCCATTTCTGATACAACTTCGAGAGCATGATCTCGATGGTGTCGATATGAGCGTCGCTGAAATCCTTATAGGCGCGGAAGAAATCCTTGAGGAAGGATATGTGCTGTGCCAACAATGTGTTTTTCCGAAAGGCTTCCGGTGCTGCCGTATCGTCCGGGTCACCGCCGTCGTCCCAGCATTTCGGCTCCAGCACATTGATGATGTACTTACCCGCCATAAGGTCGGCAAAGCAGCCGCCCACGGCCTCGCACATTTCCTGCTGCTCATGCTCGGCATCCAGCGTGATAACGGACTTTCCGGACTCCAGCAGATTGAGGATTAGGAGCTTCATCAGATAGGATTTGCCCTGGCCGGAGTTGCCGAGAATGAGGATGTTGGCGGAGGTCTTGTCCTCATCGCGCTGGTCGAAGTCCACGAGGATGTTGCTGCCGTACTTGTCCCGCCCGACATAGAAGCCCTTTGCGTCCGTTTTGCCGGAATAGTTGAAGGGATACAAATTCGCCACACTGGATGCCGGGAGAACACGCTCGAACTGCTGGCCGAAGGCGTTGTATCCCACGGGGCTGGCACAGCAGAAGCCCTGCTGCTGACGAAGCAGGAGCCTGTCCACATTGAGCTTGCTCCGCACCAGCTCCGTCAGCACATCGGTCTGGAGCAGCTTGAGCGTGTTATAATCCGAAGCGGTCAGCTCGATATAGACGGCGCAGTGGAGCAGCGGCTCTCGGTTGCGGTGCATGGAAGCTACCAACGACGCCACATCCTGCAGATTGCTTTCCGCCGTGATCGTCTGCTGCAGGTCGTTGGTGTTGGAGCTGCCCATGCGGTTTTTGTTGGCAGCATTCTGGATGATGCGCTTTTCCTCGGCAGGTGTTACCTGTCGGGTGTAGATACGCAGCGTGATCCCATCCTTTTCGCCCAGATGTCGGAGAATAGCCTGCTCATCGGTCTGCGTGGGATATTCCCGCAGCGCCCACACGCAGCGGAAGGTGTTGCCGCAGATGAAGTGATCGGGTTCGAACTTGACCACGGAAGGTGCGATCATATCCAGGAAGGATTTGATGCTTGCAGTCTCCCGGCTCTGCGGCGCTGCTTTTTTCGTTTTCTTTGCCAAATGAATCCCTCCTTTACTCACCGACAATGACCCAGCGGTCACCATCGAAGTCCTCGAACTTTTCCGTCGTCACGTTCTGTTCGAAATAAACCCCCAGCATCTTTTTGAGATCCTGCTCGGTGGCTCGGCGGGTCGTGAAGCCGTTGTCGTTGATGTTCTGCTCGATGCGGGAAAGATAGGAGAACACATCGGACTCCTGTTCTCCGCGCAGCCGGATGATAATATAGAACTCACGGCTGGACGCCATGAGCACTTGAATGCGGTCCAGATGCTTGCTGTCCTGCTCCAGCAGTCTGCGAACTGCGGGTAGTTCCTCCTGACTCAGACGCTCCCGATAGAAGTCCTTATTGCGCTCAAAGGATTCCTTGGAATTGAGCGCCAGCATCTCGATCTCCGCCTGTCCCTTTACGACATTCAGCAGCGCATAGATGCGGGCGCTGATGCTGGAATCCGGCAGGACGGAGATGTTAGTGGGCTTGATGATGAAGAACACGAGATTGCCCATACGGGTGGCAATGCAGTAGTCCTTGATCTCCTCAATGCCCATGAGCTGCCGTGTGGAGCAGGCGGCTTTGTCCTTTTTCTGCTTTTTACTCACGACTCCAACCTCCAATCATAGAATTGCTGCTTTGTAATCAGGAACGCGGCGGCATATTTGAGGAAATCCAATATGCTGGTTCCGTCGAATCGAATGCTGAGGAAAGCGTAAACAGCCGTCAGCACCAGCGGCAGGGCGATGCCTGTCTGGGTCAGCGCCAGAACAGAGATAAGAAGCCCCACGCCGATGATGCCGATGTCCCGCAGCTCCCAAAGCCACAGCATGGCTTTTGCGGTCAAATTATCAGGGTAAATATAAATTGCTCTCACCTCCGGAGAATAGAGATGGCCGCAGGTTTCCCTGCGACCATCCAGTGATTTGATTATTCTTCTGCGCTGTCCAGCGCCTGCTGGAGCAGTTGCGTGATGAAGTCCTTCTGCTTCAGGTGATTCTTTTCCAGATACTCTTTCAGTCGGTCGAAGAGTTCTGCGGAGATTTTCACCGCAAGGGTCCGCTCTGCCTGCATATCGTTTCCTCCTTCAAAGTGTTCTGCGAAGATGCGCTCCACATATTCCGCCAGTGTACCCAGCTTCATTTCTTCTTTCTCTGCCATGATCCTTGCGTGAAGCTCTGCCGGGATCATGGCACAGAGGTTCTTTTTGCCCGCCATCGTTCTGCTCCTTTCCTTGATTTTGCAAGCAAAGCATATCGGAAGAAGTCATGGAAAGCTATTCACCAAACTCAACGAAGAAGCTATGCGAAACGGAAGCAAAACCACCAAGGCAGCTATACCGCCCGAAGGGCTGCGGCGATCCGCCCCATAATGAACTCCACACAGGGTATCGCCACACTGTTGCCCAACGCTTTATAACGGGCGCTGTCCGAAGCACCGGGGATATCTGTCCAGCTATCCGGAAAGCCCTGCAAGCGCTCACACTCCAACGGAGTCAAACGACGAATGAGATAGGCATAGGTTTCTGCCTTTTGGCAGACGAGATCGGTGGCATCCTTGTGCTGGCGGGCGCTCTGCGTGCTGACCACACCATTCTCACGGAAATCATCCACACGCTGGCGACTGTAGACCGCATGATGATCGGTGGCCGTCAGTGTATATGCGATGTCCCGCTGATACCCGATCCCGTTGCCGCCGTTCTGTGGCTGCCGGTCAATGGCGTTTCCGGTAATGCAGAAGGTTTCTTCCTGTTCTACGAGCGGCACGTTGTTTCCGCCGGTTCCATATCTTGCGGACATGGTAGGCGCCACCTGATGAGGACCGGTGTACCGGGCATCAATGCCGTGATTTTCATAGACCAGCGGCTGGTGTCCATGCTCCTGCGCCCGCAGAGTACCGGACACATTCTCAGAGCACTCCATCACGCTTCCGCCCTGGTCATTCAGGCACAGGACGGACGGCATACAGTTTCCGCTGGCAGAGCCTTTCAGCGTAGGAGCCAGTTCCTCGCCATACCCAATGCTCCCAGCAGAGGCACCGGCTCCTGCCGAGAATGCGGCGGCTACAAAGGTCTGCTGTTTCATTCCCGGTTGCGCATTCAAAGCACCCGCAACATCATGTAAGTCACGGACCTCGTCCCTTTGGTTGGCAGCAAAGGCCATGACACCGTTTCTGCCGGTGGACATCCCGCAGTTCACGCCGAGCGTGGCCGCAACATCGCCGGTCAGGTCACCATTGTAGCCGTCAAATCCCTCGACGGTGTCATCCGGCTGCGTCACGAAGGTCTGCATCTGCATATTGGTGGTCGCCATCAAGGCACCGGACACACCGTGCAGGTCAATGCCCTCATCCCGCTGGTTGATATGGAATGCGTTCAGATCCGTAGGCTGTCCGTCCGGGCGCATCAATCCGGCTTGAATCTTCAACGCCCGTTCCAGCTTCGGCGGCAGAGCTTTTCCGCGTTCAGAAGCTCGGCGCAGGATTCCCAAACATGCTTTCGGGGATAAATAGTATTTTATCGGCGGTGCGTCCTGCAAAATCTGCGACAAGGAAGATCCTCTTGCGTCGTTGGGCGACACCCCAGTATTGAGCATCCAGGCACCGCCAAGCCAGGGAGAAATCAGTTCCCAGTAGGATTCGCCCAGCAGATTGCCATGGCCAGGGGTAAGGTCCAGGGACATAAACGGAACCGCACTTAACTCGGACGATCTCTTCGAGGACGATACGGAAGTCCTCGCCTTTGGGAGTACCGCTGGAGAAGGCTCCTGGAACATTTTCCCACAGCATATACCGAGGTCGGACAGCGTGACCTGCTCGGCCTCTTTGTTCGTCTGCATTTCTCATCTCCTTTACCAGTCGAACCTGCTCCATAAACAAACCGGAGCGGGCGCCGGATAATCCGGCTCTCGCTCCAGCCACGGATAAATCCTGGCACGGGCTGCCGCCGCAGATGATATCTACGGGCGGCAGTTCTGCACCGTTGAGCTTTGTGATGTCACCCACATGGATCATGCTTGGGAAGCGCTGCTTCGTGACCTCAATGGGAAAGGCTTCAATCTCCGAAGCCCACACCGGCGTAATGCCGCTGCGAATGGCAGCCAGAGGAAAACCACCGATGCCGTCAAACAGGCTTCCCATAGTGAGCCCGCTCATTTTGACACCGCCTGCACGATCGTGCGCGTGGTGTTTACAGCGGCCTGCGCCGTATATACCGCGCTCATAATGTTGGCTCTTGTTGTCGTATCCAGGCCAAACGCTCCGGCAATGCGGGGAATCTCGCCGGCAGAGAGCATCAGCCCCAGTCCCAACAGTGCGTGATCCTTAAACACCATGAGTCCGGCGATGAGGATAGTCGCCTGTAAAAATGCGGTCAGGCACAGACCGATAATTTGTTTGCACCACTGGATGAAGCCATCCGTATAGCCACGGGGCACAGAGAACATATATAGACTTCCCACGGCAATCTGAATCAGCAGGATACCGCCGCGTTTGAGGTTCGCAAAGAAGACCTTGATGATCGCATACGCCATAAGGATGATGCAGAACAGGATCATGATCCCGCTGGTGATACTGCCAAAGCCGAGAAACGGGCCGGATGCCAAATCGGTCAGCGATTCCACGGCGCTGAACTCCTGCATGATATCACTTGCCACATCTCCGATGGATGCACCGTAGCCGGTGATCCCTGCGGTGAGTTGCCCCTGCAGCGTTACCGAAAGCTCATAGAGCCGGACTGGAACGACAGTAAACAGGCTCACGGCCATAAAGCCCTTGATGGCATTGAGCGCGGTTTCGCGGATGTTGCCCCGCCCGCTGGAATACTCGATGCCGCATTCAAAGCAGGCCACGACCAGCCCGGTTCCGTACAACGCCCAAGCGAGATAGGAGAAGAACAGTACGATGCTCTGCACCCAGGACATTTCGAAGAGTTCGACACCCATGTTTCCCATCTCTGCGAAGAAGTTGCCGAGAAAGCCCACGACCTGACCGTAGAACCAATCCACGATCTGGCCGAGGATCTTATCGGCAACAAAATCCCAAATAAACATTGATCGGTTTCACCTCCTCCGGGTGAGGCCGTACCAACTGCTTGGGATATGGCAAAGGCCGTACAGTTGGCACGGCCTTCAAATCATGCTCGGTTTACATTGTCTGCGCCCACTGCTGATCGGCAGACTGGCTCATGTCTTGGAACACTTCCAGATAGTCCGATACTGCGTTGGAGAGCTTCTCGTAGTCCTGCCGGGTGGGGTGATACACATACCAGTCTACTTTTCCATAGTCATCCCAAATGTGCGGGTCAACACCATTGCGGAAGTTGGGGTTGGAAGTTACCTTCGTCCCCAGCAGATCCGAAAAGCGAAGGCGCAGGGTATCCACCTGTCCTTCACTGCGGTTCAGAATTGTCATCTGCAGGGCGTTGTACTGATTGGAGACGATTCCAGTGACAAATTGAATCTTTGCCCGGTTCATATCGCTCAGACGCACATAACAGGCTCTGCCCACATAGGTGGCGTCGGGGTACCGTTCTCCGACGATCTTCCGAAGCTCCTGTTCGTAAAAAGTCATTGCCTATACCTCAAATTCCGATGATCTGCCAGATGTACAGCGGAGCCGTCAGCGTGAACACCAGGCAGGCAAACAGGATGGCAGGCGCCGTCCACTCGAACTGGCCGCTTTTTCTGAAGTCGAAATAGGCCGTCCCCAACTTGGCGAAGAAGAATACCGCCAGGATCAGGTCGATGGCGGGAAAGACTACATTGTTCACCACGGTCTTGATCTGACCAGAGGCCGTTTTCCAGGTGCTCTCCACGGCGCCTGCCACATCGCCTGTGCCTGCGGCAAAGGCCGTGGCGGAAAAAGCACAGCACAGAAGCAGCACAAGGGCGGTCAGAATCAGGATTCTCTTTTTTCTCATAAGTTCCTCCGTTTCTATCGTTGTTTTGCGGGAGCAATATGCCACTCCTCCCAGAGATTCCCCCGGATGGTGACGCTGTCCGTCAGATTCATGGAAAGCATTCCTGCCGGCGTCCAGCAATCCAGAAGCCATGTGTAGGGCGTATAGCTGCCGTCCGGATACCAAATGGGCGTGAAGTGGGTGCGGCGGTTGTAGGTGCTGTAGGGGTTGGCTTTGAATTGGAAGGTCGTGCTTCGCCCGGAAATATCCGCCTCCAGCAGCCGCCAATAGCTCTCGTAGCCAAACTCCGGGAAATAGGTCACGGCGTTCTGGGCTGCCGTCACCGCCGCACTCTGATTTGTGGTGACTTTTGCGGTCACCTTCTCCTGAACGCCATAGCCGCTTTTCAGCGTGGATGCGGTCGCCGTGGGGCTCTTCTCGTCCGGCGTGATCTTCATACTGCCGGTCAAGCTGGCAGAGTAACCGTTATAGTCAAACTCCCACCAGCCATGGTCCTCCCACCAGCCGTTGTCCACCCAATGGTACCAGCGGTCTGTGTGGGTCTTGCCGTCCGCATCTGTCCAGCGGTCTGTGTGCCAGCATTTCTGCCAGTTTTCTACCCACTCCCAATTCTCCTGCCACCACGGTGACCAGATGCCCCAAGAGGCGGAGGTCACCTGCTCCTTTTGGAGAACAGACGCCGGCCTGAAGCCGTTGTTGCGGTCATCCGCCAGCGGGTTGGGCGGGTCATTGCCTTCCAGATCCACGATGTTACAAATGATGGTGCCCTGCGCCGAGCCGCTGCCAGACACGCTGACGGAAATCGTTATGACGCAGGGTTCTGTGGGAGTACGCCAGCGCACCCATGCCAGCTGGCTGTCACCATCTGGGTAGTAGACATTGCTGACAGTGTAAGTCCTGCCCTGGATGTTAAAGCGTACCGATACGGGGTTGTCCGGGTCGGACTGTCCGCCGCGCACCTCCACGGAGGTGATAACTTCTGTGTTGACACGGTATTCATAATCAAAGTCATTGATCTCCGGCGGCGTGGTCACCTCGTTGAAGCGGACGATGCCGATACCAAGAGAGGAGATGATGTCGCCGTTGGACGCCTTCTCCGTGCGGCTGCCGGACCAAGCAGCGTAACCGAGATCCGCTTCCTCCAGAAAAATCGCAAGCGGCAGATTCTTGTGAGTGAGTGTACCCAGCTTCTTTCTGAGATCGCCGTTGACGACCTGATCATACAGAGCTGCTTCCGTGGCGGTCATGGCAAACTGCTGACCGTTGTAGCAGAGATAGGCCAGCGGCTCCACTACCAGCTTATAGTCTCCGCCAATGAGCGTATCGAAGTCCATTCCTGCGTATCCAGCAATGGAACGGATAACCTGTTCATCGGTGAAATAGCTTCGGATGGCAGCAATGCTGGCTTTGCTGCTGCTCGTAGAGATGATCTTGGGCAGACTCTGACTTGGGTTGATATATGTGTAGTTTCCAGCTTTAGGGGCGATGGATTTTCCTGTGTTATATGACAGTTTGCTCACCTTTCCAAAGTGAGCAAGTCCTGTTGAAGGGACCTTGTTAGTCAAATCAAAAACAGTTCCTGTGACAGCCTGACTGTCCGCATGAATCACAGACACTCTCACGCCGTCCATGCCGGGATTCCAGTAGTTGGTCTTGGTACCGTCCCCCATGCTGCCTCCACCGCCGTCAAAGTTGCCATCCCCTGTGGCATAGGCGGGAACGATGGCGGTTACTACCAGCACAAGTGCCAGCAACAGGGGAAAAAGCCTTTTCATGCGCATTCCTCCTCGTCATGAAGATAAAAAAGACACGGCTTCTTCTTAGCCGTGCCTTTCCTGTGATTATGCGGACTTAGCCGCCCATGATTCCAATTTTGTTGCCGTTTTCATACATGGAATCGTCTTTGATTCCGACATTGTCACCCTCATAGTCTACATATCCGAATCCGGGAACATATACCTGTCCGGCATCATTGGTGCTGCCGCCTGCAGGCTCCGTAGGCTGGGGCTTCACCTCGGTCTGCTCCGGCTTGTAGGTGGGCGGCGTTTCCTTGTTGCGGTCCGCTTCCGGTACCTCATCCGCCGCATGGTCCTTTTCCGTCTTGCCGGGATGCTCCGGTGCATCCGGCTTGGTGGGCGTACCCTGAATGGTCTGCTCTGTACCGGAGCTGGCAGCATCCCTGCCGGGATCATGCTGTTTACCATCCGTCTTGCTGTCCACCTTTACCTCTGGATCGCTGATGTTCACTACTGGATCTTTCGTGTCGGGTGTATCGTCCGGGATGGCGGGGTCGATGGGCATGGGTACCGCCGCAAGGCGGCTGACGATCCCCACCACCAGTGCCGCGCAGAGCAGGACGCCTGCCGCAATGAGGATGATGCGTTTTGTTTTGTCTGTCATAGGTCGAACTCCTCCTTTGTAGTGGTCAGTGGTTTTTCTTCTTATCCCGAACATACCACAGCTTTCTTCGGAAGTCTACTGCAAGAAGTGAAAAGGACTAAAACTTCGGGATATACTTGGCCTGCACCTGCAGATTTAGGCTCACGGGCGGCAGCACCCGTCCGGCAAAGCGGGTGGGGACCTCCAGATGGAGGGCGGCGGTTGCGAGATACCCCTCGCTCCGGCCTGAGGCGATGGCGTTGTTGGAGATATGAACGGACAGGTCGGAGAGCGTATACTCCAGCTCGTTTCCGGCGTATTTCATGTAGCCTTCGCCATCTGTGGTAAGGCCGAGGATATAGGACAGGTTGCCGTAGATGTCACCGGCGTCGATGGACTCGAACCACTCGCCGTCCTCCTCTGGGAACCAGCCTGCGGCATAGCCCTCCCGCACAGAGTGGTACACATCGTCATAGTTCTCATTGACCGTGGCAATGACCGCCTGCTGCACCGCGTCCCGAACGCCCTGCACGATGATGTTCACCCGGAAATATTCCGCTATGACCATAAAGAGCATGAGCAGGCAGAGGGTCACAGCGATGACCATGGGATAGCCCTCACCGGAGCGGGAGCGAAAAAGCAGCTTTCTCATTTCCAATACACCTCCGATCTGCCGCTGGCCTGTGCCGTCAGCTCAATGGGGAAGCTGCCAAGCCCACCAAAGCCGATGTCCACATCCATGGTCAGCGTCACCGTCACCTCCTCATT
>OHBM01001229.1_pt1 | contig 19277 bp, 16 predicted proteins | sample 1577251 | NCBI WGS metagenome assembly OHBM01 (sample SAMEA3541557, study PRJEB24748) | human gut metagenome | biome: human gut; feature: human-associated habitat; material: faeces | place: China | collected 2012 | reverse complement strand
CTGAAAATGCGGTGATTGAAAACGAAAGACACCCCTGATGGGTTTCTTTCGTAACGATCTTCCTTTCCGAAGGCAGAGGCTATCCTATTTTTGACAGTCTCAAAGCCCTCTGAAATCAGCGATTTCAGAGGGCTTTTTCTTATTCTTGACTACTGCGGCGCAGGGGGTGAACCGGCTTACGCTTTCAATATGATTCTCCGCTCAAACTCCTCCGCAATATCCAGCAGGTCCTGATCCAGATACGACAGGGCGATGCTCTTCATCTCCGGGTCTGCACCGTAGTAGGCCTCTGCGATGGTGCCGGCCATATCGGCAATGGTGTCGCTGTCGCCGCCGATGGAAACAGCATTGCGGATGGCGTCCTCGAAGCCGGTGGATTCAAAGAACGATTCCAGCGCCTGCGGAACGGAGCCTTGACAGGTTTCCACGAAATCGTAGTCCGGCCGGATCTCATCCAAGGTAAAATCGATGGGATAGAACCGCTCCGCATACTCCCGGATCTCCGCCATAGAGCGGCCCATTCTCGCCAAATAGATGGCTCCCGCCACCACCACAGCGCCCTTGATGCCCTCCGGGTGATTGTGAGTCACTTCGGCAGTGGCCGCCGCCAGTTTTTCGCACGCGTCCAGGGAACCGGCAAACCACGCCACCGGGGACACCCGCATGGCAGAGCCGTTGCCGAAGCTGCCATAAGGCTCGGTATCATTCTTCATCATCCATGTGCAGAATCTTCCGCCATAGCCGCAGTACGGGTGCAGCATCCCTACCTCGTGCATCACCCGGACAAGCTCCCGCTTAAAGGCGTCCATATCCGTGATGGTCCCATAGAGCAGCAGCGCTTTGGCCACCGCCAGCGTCATCACCGTGTCGTCGGTATAGTCGCAGGTGTTGGTAAAGAGCTCAAACTCCTTGGATTTGCAGTTGTCAAATTCAAATCTTGAGCCGACAATATCGCCGATGATTGCTCCGAACATACGCTTACCTCCCTCTTTTCTGCACATCCTCGTCAATACGGCGCTTCCAGTCGGCGCTAAGCGGCCGGGCGGCGCGGACGCTGCACACCGCCTCACTGATGACCTCGTAGTTCAGCGCCGTGCCCTCCTCGTCGCACTTGTAGTTCACCGAGCGGTCCGCACCGATGCCGAAGCGTACCGCCTCCCTGGCTGCGTCGATGTTGGCACCCAGGAACAGAAACTCCCAGCCGTACTTCTCCTTCTGACGCTGGATCATGCGCCGCACCGTCTCGTAATTATAGCGGCGGCTGGCGTTTTCATAGCCGTCGGTGGTGATGACGAACAGGGTCTTTTCCGGCACATCCTCCCGGCGGGCGTACTTGTGGATGCTCCCGATGTGGTGGATGGCCCCGCCTACGGCGTCCAGCAGCGCCGTGCAGCCCCGGGTGAAATACTCCTTCTCCGTCATGAGCGGCACCTTAGCAAGGGGCAGGCGGTCGTGGATGACCACGCTCTCATTGTCAAACAGCACGGTGGAGACCAGGGTCTCGCCCGCCTCCTGCTTTTGCCTCGCGATCATGGAGTTGAAGCCGCCGATGGTGTCCGCTTCCAGCCCCGCCATGGAGCCGCTGCGGTCCAGGATGAAAACCAATTCTGTCATAATGAAAACCCTCCTTCGTTTGATTGCGCTCTCATTGTAGCGCAGCCGAAGGAGGGTTTGGTCGCCTGTGGGGCGACATTTATGACAATTGCATAAGGATATGATTTTTATCCGTTGCAACGGCTGCATACTTAAGAGCCATATTATCTGAAATGTTTATGGAAAAGTTGCCGTTACCGTAGCCGCCAAGGAATCGATTGCTCACGAGGCAACTCGTTTCTATTGAAACGCTCGTTATAAACCTCATTCACCGCTTCCACATACACCACAAAGGATGGGTGGTTACGATCCTGCCAAGACAGATACATGTTTTTTCTTCTCACGATACCTGTCCCGAACCTTCTGCCATAATCCCGCTTTCTTCAGTTCATCCGCTTTATCCTTTACTTGATGAGAGTTCGGCACTTCGTTCCACGTGTATTGATCCAAGCCCAGTGCGTACACATTTTTGTTATGTATCAAGCGCATGTAATTCCCGTTTTTATTTTTCGTGGTAATAGCAACATCAAAGCTGAATTCAACATTTGGAGTATCCTTAAAATGCAGCAGTGCAGTCAAGCAAGAAGTTGAATCTTGTGCATCCGAAAAGAACTTTCCGCCCACCGCTTTGTTAAGGGCGTTTCTAATTGTATCTTTCAGTAATCGCGGGTCGCGATACTCGTCATCTGCTTTCATGACCAAAAGGTTGTAGTCCAAGTCATACGGTCCATTTCCATCTCTCGTGATCATATTCCTTGCCCCGCTTCCGACAAGCGAAAACTGCGCAGAAATGCCTTTCTTTTTCAGCAACTCGCAGGTTTCTTTCAGAACATACGAACAATCCGAACGATATTGCTTTGCCTCAGACTCACGAACAAACTCATACGCCATACATACTCTCCTTCTCGCCCATGCCACCCATTTAACATCGAGGTTAAATCATTACAGAATAGCATAGAAAGTTTGATTGTCAATAGCGACTTGACTCTATTTTGAATGTTTTCTTCACATTTCAACCCGTGATCCCAATTTTGTTGCCGTTTTCGTAAATATCCGTACCATCTTCACAGTAGTTTGGCCCCTCGTACTCCACCCAGCCGAAGCCCGTCACATAAACCTTGTCGCCGGGCTGCGGTTCTTTAGAAGGTTGGGACAGAGTCTGCTCTGGTACAGAATTTTTACCGGGCATCTGCTCTGCGGAAGGCTGGAGTTCAGAATCTGCGGGCGTTTCAATAGACTCTGTCTCTGGTTCAGGACGTTCCTCTTGGGATGCTTCTTGCTGCGGAACCGCCCCTTTTTCCTTCTCTGCCAGTGCTGCGGGTTCCTCAATTTCTCCAACGGTCGCTTCCTTGGCGCTCACAGTGGTTTCTGCGGCTGGGACGGGTGTTTCCTCGACCGCATTGCTATGTGGCCACACAGCGGCGCACAGGGCGACACATGCGGCAATCATTGCCACTATGATGAGTTTCTTCATTTCTCTTCCTCCTTAGATGTGAAACGAGCCCTCAACTCCATTGCCGTTCGGCAGGAGACTGAGCGCTCGTTTTCGTAATAGTTCAATTCCATAGAGAGTTTCCACGCCAGTTCAAATCCAGAGATGAAGCTGTCGATGGAGGTGTCCTCAGCAATACGGTCTTTTGCGTCGATGATCTGAAGCACCAGCCGACGCTCCGGTTTGCCCAGCACCTCGCTCAGTGCGTGATGGCATTCATCAATTTCCTGCTTCTGCACCGGGAATTCAGGTGGGGTATAAAAGCAGTCATATAGGTCTTTCAGCAGCTTGTATTTCATGCGCTCGCCTCCTTGCAGCACAAACATATACCACAGTTCGACGGAAACAGCTACTGAAACTTTTAAGAAAAATAGCGGCTGGAACATTGCGTTTCAGCCGCTATTTTGGCTGCGGGGTATTCGTAGTGCGCTCTCGCAGGTTAACTATACCCCATAGGTCATATTGCCAAGCATCTTCATTGATGCACTAATCAACACCAAGCAACACCAAGAGAGTTGATTATATAAACACTGCGCACAAACTTTCTCCTGTAATCCTGTGTTATACAGTTTTTAAAGATAAAGCCTTATAAAAAATGGTCTTCAACAATGCGATTGAGCTGAGCAGATATTTCTGAAAAGTTCCTATTCAAATCAAGTGTTTTCACACTGATTTGATTACCGCTCATCCGATAGCGGTTGTCCGGCTGGATTGCTTCGTCTGTTGCGGCATACAGAAGCATGCCAGATACCTGATGCGGTTCGTTGCCGAACTCCGCCTCTTTGTTCTTCACATAGGTGAAAATCTGATACAGATTACCGGAATGCAAGGTATGCACATCATACTGAGTTTGCGTGGTATGTGTATAGTACTTGGCATCAATGATGAGGACCTCATTGCCTCTGGTCAGCATAATGTCGCTTTGCATGACCGGAAGCATGGTGCTGATACCGTCATCTAACGCCCATTGAATTTGAGATGCTGTTGCTGTTACCTGCGGACATTCCTTGGCGTAATACTCCAGTATAAATTTCTCATACAGTCGGTTCATGCGCTGCTCGTCGATGAAGGAAGCCAGTCGGTAATCGCCGGAGTCCGAGGTCAACAGCATTCCTTCGAGGATCAGTTGGCACAAACTAATGAGCATACGATAGGTATTGTTGTTCCGTTGAAACCGAATGGCTGACCAGCGGATCGCGGTGGGGTCGATTGTGTCAACATTCGAGAAGAATAACATTTCCTTTTTCAAATCGCTTTTGTACGCTTGATCCACCCTTGCATGACACAGTAAGAGCATGACCGTTGTTTTGAGAATCTGATTCAGCAGATTGTTTTCGGATAGCTCGTCATATTCACAGGTCAATACCTGCCTCCTTGCGAGGCGGTTTTGTATCGTTCCGGGTATGTCAATTTTGCCGCGAACAGCAGTGACCGTCTCCTTTTGGTTCAGATACTCACGGTAAAGGCCCTGTTTCAGCTGTCTACCGATACCCTTTGCAAGAATCGCAGCAAGCAGGTTATGTATGTTCTCGAACTCTTCAGTAGCAATATCCTCATAGCCGCCCTGATTCAGAGTTGTGAAGGCATACGAAAGCATATAGTATATGTTTTTTATGAAGATGCTTTTATCTTTGATCATTGAAACATACCCTGCAAAATATTTTCCCAACGTCGGAGTTTACTTGTATCATCAAACCAGTACTCACTAAGCATTGGCAGAATGTCATAATCAACGATGGAGTGCAGCCATTCGTCCGTACAGACATCTTTGCCGCAAAAATAGCTGTGACCAATACAAAAGCCTTTGCCCAAAGATTTATCTGCGGCAATTTCGCGGTTCAACTCCTTCACCTTGGACACAGTTCGTTCAGCGTTTCATTATTCAGCCCATTCTGATAATGGATGAAGCCCTCGGAATCAAACCCCGGTTCGATCTCGAAGAAGCTGAAACGGCGGCGGAGCGCATAATCGATCATGGCAAGACTGCGGTCTGTCGTGTTCATCATACCGATGATATATAGATTCTTGGGAACGGAGAAAGGAAGTCCGTTATACGCCAGTGTTGCCTTGATGCCACGGTAACCCCTTTCAATCAACATAAGCAGCTCGCCGAAAATTTTGCTCATATTGCCACGGTTGATCTCATCAATAATGAAGAAAAACTCCTTGTCTGGCTGGTTGGCAGCTTTCTGGCAAAACCGATAGAAGATTCCGTATTTCAATTCAAAGCTATCCTCTACAGGCTTGTAGCCCATCACAAAATCTTCATAGGAATAATTCTGATGGAACTGGACGAACTCGATGCGGCTGTCATCCTTCTCCTCCATCATAGACCATGCCAGACGCCTTGCGGCGAAAGTCTTGCCGACGCCGGGAGCGCCCTGCAGGATGATGTTCTTCTTATTGCGCAGAACGGCCACAAGGTTCTCGTAGCGCTTTTCGCTCATATACACTTCATCCAGAAAATCGCTTTTTGTGTAAGCATCGATGGATGCCTCCGCGGTAATCGGGTTTTCTTCCCGAATCATATCGAGGATGAAGTCGTATTCGCCTCGGGTGAGCTTGAACAGGCTGCCCTGCGGATTCTGGAAATACTCCATGCGCTCCAGTTCCGGGCATTCCTTCAGCGTTGTATAGTCAATGGGGGAGGTCAAGCCTTCTATTTTTTCAAAGAACAGCTTTTCGCCGTCCTGTTCTGCGCTGATACGGCCAATTGCTACAATCTGCTTTACTGGATTGGATTCATAGCCAATGATCATGTCGCCAACTTTCGCATCCAGGAAGTTCTGGAAAATACGCCGCTTGTTTCCGTTTTCATTGTAGAGCGTATAGGACTGCACCTCTCCGGCAGCAATGTCGGAAAAGCTCCAGATTCTCGGATTCGCATTCAACCACCAATAGCCATGGTCTTCTTCGGGAGCGGCAGCTGCATACAGTTCAATATTACTCAAATCTGTCTGATCAAGTGCTTCAGAAAGTTCATCTCTCAGTTTCCAAATAAAGCTGCCATCCTCGCCTTTGTCTGCATCACGCCCAGTGTAAAGGACCGTCCACCATTGTGCAGAGCCATCTTCTCTTGTTGCCGGCTTGATTCCGGCGGCTTCACAGACACGATGAGCCAGTGCAACAGAACCGGAATTATAGAAGTTTTTTATCTCACCATATTTGACCGCAAGTTGTGTGCAGGAGGCCTGACCACCATAGTCTTTGATCCGCCTCATAATTTCAAGTGCACTGGTAGTGAAAATAGTTCCATCCTTTAAGAGTTTTTTCCAATCTTCGATGGTAAGCCCAGGATTATAATCTGTACCGTACCATTCGGTGGCAGCTTCAGCATTCTCATCCTGCTGAGAGTAAAATCTGCTGATATAAAATCCCACATCGATGGTCAATGTTTTGAGCTCAGGGTCGGGGTAGCAAGTATCCGTCAGCTGTGACTGAAACAGATTGACGAGCTCTGTGTCCTCTTTGAGGGCAAGGCTGATTTCGTTATAGAGCCGCAGAAAGTTGCGGATATTGTCTGCGTAAGCACCCTTTTTGAAGCGGTAATCAGTCTCAAGCTCGTTTGCAACATTTTTCACCTCGCCGAACTTATAGATGTAATACTTATCCGGGTAGCGCAACCAAAGATAAGTGCTGATAGCATTTTCATATTGGTAGTGCTGTGCGGCACCGTTTCCATATCTCTCCAACAAGATGGAAGCCTGCAATTTGAAGGCATTCATGCGCTCATACACATCCTTGTTCTCGTCAAACAAGGCAATAAACATTGCCCGGACCTCTTCCGGTGCCGCTTTGGAAAAACTTACAATCATGCGTCTCGGGAAATTGTTGATGGAAGCCAGCAAATTGAAGGTTTTATCGAGGGAACGGCTCAGCATTTCAGGAAAATTTTGAGCGTTCACGTCCCAATTGTCCTGAAACCATTTGACAGCTTCCCATTTGTATTTTTCGTTGCCCCACTGCGTGGAGACAAAATTCTGCTTGTAGTGCGCCAGTACATCTTTCAATCGAAACTTGTCAAACATGATGCTACCCCTTTATGCCTCTCTCAGGCTTTTATAAATCTCGTCTGTAAAGATACCAAGGACCTGTCGCTTGATCTCATCGTTGCTGAGAAGAAGCGAGAAGAAATCCTGATTCTGCTCCAAGCCCTCAATCAGTGCATCGTCAATGTCATCAAAATACGAAAATTCAAAATCTTTGACGGTATTATTCCGTGCGCTGGTTTTCAGCTTGTCGGACTTCAGCAGAATATCCCGAATCTGCAGCATCGCTTTGACCGCCACATCGTTATCGTAGGCTTTTCCTGTGCGACTGTTGATCTCCGCAATAATCTGGGAAAGCCGTTCTTCTTTTGCTTCGGTCAGGCCAAAACTCTCAGCGGTCGGCAGCTTTACCACAGGCTGTGCGACAAGGTTTGGAGTAGTATGTTCCTCCGACTTTTTCTGAACGAAATTGGTAGCCTTGATTTTACCGTCCAGATTATATCCGCCGCCCGGATGCTTGATATTGATGTAAGCCAGCAAATAAGTGATGAAGTTATATTTCTTATGCAGGTCGGTATCCTCGAAACAGGACACCTGTAGCAGGAACTCATAAAACCGGACGAAATGGCGCATCATGGACACGATCTCGTGCTGTTTGATAAGTTCGTATTGCTCGATCCTATTTTTTGCCCGCTTGAAGTAGAACGTCAACTTCTGCTTATCCTTCGAGGAGATATTTCCCTTGTAGAGCAGCTCGTTGGCCTTTTCGATATCATCAGGGTCAAGAACGGTGTACGCATCGATCTGTGCCTCCAAATCATAGATCGCCGTCGGCGTTACGGAAGTGGAAAGCAAGGTGGTCGTATAATACGGTGCAAACGCAGCCTTGATGTCCTCATATGTATTCACAAAGTCCAGCACGAAGGTCTTCTTCTCAAACGGAGGGCAGATACGGTTCAGGCGGGAAAGCGTCTGAACGGCGGAAACGCCCTTCAGTTTCTTGAGAACATACATAGCGCAGAGCTTCGGTTGGTCGAACCCGGTCTGATACTTGTTGGCAACCAGCAACACCTGGTAGTCGTCCTTGTCGAATTCCTTTGTCAACCGATCCTCAGGGAAACCGTTCATGGAAGCCTCAGAATATTCGGTATCATCGTCCGGAAGCTTCACCTTGCCGGAGAAAGCGACCAACGCCTTGATATCGGTGTAGCCTTTTTTCTGAGTGTAATTCTCAAATGCCTGGCGGTATTTGACCGCACCCTGTCGGGAAGCGGTGATGACCATTGCTTTTGCCATACCACCGAGTTCCGGCATAACCGTAGTGCGGAAATGCTCCACAATGACCTCTACACGCTGTGCAATGTTTGTTTCGTGCAGTTCCACAAAACGGGCAATTTGTCTTTTCGCATCAGCAGTCTTGCAGCGGGGATCTTCTTCGATTTCCTTGTTCAGCTGATAGAAGGTATCGTAAGTGGTGTAGTTCTGAAGCACGTCCAGAATAAATCCTTCCTCGATGGCCTGCTTCATGGAGTAGATGTGAAATGCCTCTCGCTGCCCTTTGGTGTTCAGCCGACCAAATAGCTGGATCGTTGTGGGCTTGGGCGTGGCGGTGAACGCAAACATGGAGACGTTGGCTTGTTTGCCATTGCGGCGGATCTCGTCCGTGATCATGTCTTCCACATCACCGCTCTCCTGCTCACCGGAGCCCAGCGACATGGTGACTGCCGCCATATCCTTACCGGCTGTGGAAGAATGCGCCTCGTCGATGATAACGGCGAATCGCTTGCCTTTCAGCCCTGCAACGCTGTCCACGATGTACGGGAACTTTTGAATCGTGGTCGCAATAATTTTTGTGTTGCCGTTCAGGGCACTTGCAAGGTCGGCAGAGTTGCATTTATCGTCCATCACACGGATAAGTCCGGCTTTGTGCTCCATGCCCATAATGGCTTTCTGAAGCTGGCGGTCGACCACAACGCGATCGGTGACGATGACGACATTATCGAAAATGATCTTATTATCCGCATCATGCAGCGAAGTAAGCCGATGCGCCAGCCATGCGATAGAGTTCGTTTTGCCGGAGCCTGCGCTGTGCTGAATCAGATAATTCTGCGTAGAGCCATTCTCACGCACATCCATCAGCAGCTTGCGGATCACGTCAAGCTGATGATATCGTGGGAAAATGATATTTTCGGACTTCTTCGTTTTTCCGGTCAGCTCGTCCTTGCTTTCCTTGGTCTCGATGAAGATGAACTTGCTGATGAGGTCGAGGACAGTGTCCTTTTTCAGAATGTCCTCCCACATATAGGAGACACTGTACTTGTCTTTGAAGGTAGGGTTACCCGCACCGGCATTGACACCTTCGCCGTTGCCCATGTTGAAGGGCAGGAAGAAGGTTGAGTTTCCGGCGAGCTTGGTGGTCATATAGGCCTGCTCCAAATCCATCGCAAAGTTTACAAGGCACCCGGCCTTGAAGCGAAACAGTCTGGTATTCGGATCACGGTCAACCCGGTACTGATAGATGGCGTCCTGGTACGATTGACCGGCGGCATTGCATTTCAGTTCAAATGACATGATGGCAATGCCGTTCAGGAAAATGACCAGGTCAACACGCTCATCATCGCTTGCCCAGACCTCATCCATAACGGAGAAAATATTCTTCTCGTACCTTGCCAGCAGTTCCCGGTTAAAGGTGGTAGCGGGTTTGGTATACATGAGTTCCAGCTTCATGTTGGAGATCTCGATGCCGTGCTTCAGCGCATCCAGCAGGCTGCCGCGCGCTTTTGTGACCTCGGCATTGATAAAATTGACGAGGGTATCCTCCAGGTCGGCTTTGTAGATTTTGCGGAGTGCCGCCATCTCATCTGGCTGGGTATCGTTCAGAAACTGAAACAGCAGCTCCCGGTCCATAGCAAAGAGACGGTCGTAGCTTGTCGCTTTGCGGACGATGTAACCATTGTCCAGCGAGAGCCTGTCCATGATGAAATGCTGATATTCTTTTTCGGAGAGAATACTTGTCATTTCTTTCGTTCCTCCTTGTGCCGCTTTTGTATGGCTGCAACCGCTTTTGGATTGAAATGTGCATGGCGAATCAAGTGATACCCATCCTCATCGGCGTAAAGCACACGTTTCGGTTGATTGTTGTTCGACACTTGAATTTCAACCCATCTACGTTCTGGATACTGCGAGGAGCCAATTGTAAAAATAACCGCTCCGTTTTTCTCAAGTGCATCCAGAGCTGCATTGTATTCTCTCCGTGTAATGGTATAATCCACGTCAAATAGATTTGCAAAAGCGGCTGTAGTATGAGCCAAACTGTCGAACTCGGCATCTTTTGTCTTAGCCAATTTAAAATCCGCTTCCGCAACAAGCAAGGCTGCGCCCCAGAACTCAGATTCTATGAATTCAACCTTCATGAGACGGGTACCTCCTTCTTGCCGGTTACATACTCAAAAATCAGAGATTTCTTGTATTCTCCGAGAACTTCGAGCTGCTCCTTCTTTGTTGCTATTACTTCTTCGACAGCCGTACACTGACTGTCAAGATAATCGCAGATAGCTGCCTGCTCCTCTTTCGTTTCCGGGATTGCAATCCAAATATCGCGAACCTTATCCCAACTTCGAAAATCACTCGTGTTTCCACGGACACCGTTGGATATCAATTTATAAACACCTTGGAATGCAAGATGCTGCATATAATAAACGACAAAACGCTTGTCTTCTGTGCTATCACACACATGAACCACGCGAGTAATTTTGCCATCGTATTCAGACAAGGCTATTGCACCGTGCCATGTATCCATTCCATGAATAGCGATATCGCCAGAACGAATACCTTGCATTGCATTATCGTCACTAACCATTATTCCGGTTAGGTCATCAGCACGAACCTGTACCTTTCCTTTATTGGAGCAAATTAAAGCGGTATCTTCCGGCGCAAAGGAGCGAGACAGCTTTGAGCAAATATACCCGATCTTTGTAAGTCTCCATGTTGCATTCATGGGAGCCATATAGAATACTCCGCTATCCTTCATCTCTGAATTTGGATTCAGTCCCTTTGTGACGGTTTCGGTGATGACAGACCGTTTGTACTGCTCCAGCGTGTTGATCTGGGTCTGAATATCGGCGGTCAGCGCATCAATCTCGGCACATTTTGCACTGAGGAATGCTGCAATTGTTTTCTGTTCATCTTTTGGCGGAAGTGCAACTAAACTTTCGTAAAACCACAACGCATATAGGTTGCGTTGTATCGTTCCTACACCACGAGAAGCTGTTTCGTATTGTTGAACCATGCTTCCGTCTCGGAGTAGAAAATTCATATAGCCTGGGTCACATTTGTCACTCAGTGAAAAGACAAAATACGCAGGGCTAATAATGCCATCATATTTTGAAACTCCAACTGAGCCTCTCCATGCCTGCTGATTATTTAATACAAAGTCCCCAACATGGACATTTTGATAATTTGACAAGTCGGCACTCGGCTTATGGACTTGCATACCATCGGAATCATTGTAAGAGATAACACCTCTATCCAAATATACAGACAGCAAATCATGATCGCCACTGTTCTTTTCACTCCGTAATGACAAGAGTGACTTGATACGATATGTTCTCCAATGTGCAGGTATTTCTCCTATACTTGCAATTCCGCTGTATTTCGTCTCAGTCATATTGTCACCGCCTTCATTCAAACAACTGCGCTACACGCTCAGATACGGAAAGCTCCAACTCTGAAAATTTCGCTTCCAGTTCCTCACTGGCTATCGGTTGCTGATACTTATAGAAATACCGTGTGAACGGGATTTCCGCCCCGGTTTTGATAACAGGCTTCTTTGCCCCGAGGTTCTCCTCGAAGAATGCAGCGGCATCCGGGATATGCGGCAGAACCTCTCTTGCCATATAGTCCTCAATGCTTTCTTCCCATTTCACCAGTTCGGTGTCCTTGGTTTCCTTGTCATAAACGACATTGCCTTTGCGGTCACGCTGAATCTCGGCATTCTTGTCCATGACGGAAAGTCCGTCCGCAATCTTTTCCAGCAGCTTCTTATCTGTTGTAGCCTTGCTTAACACTTCGGTAAGATGCGGCATAAAGGCGTCTGGCGACATCCACACAGTATCACTGATGGCGTGGTTCAAATCCGCAAGAATCGCATCGTAGATCGGCTTGCCGACAAAAAACTTATTCAACTGTTTCTGTGCTTTACCGTCCCGATCCTCCATCAATTCCAAGTCTGCAAATTTTACTTCGTTGTAAAGGCTGTCAAGTGCGCCTTTACTCACCATAACCTGAATCCGCTCCTCCGTAATGGCATAGCTGCGCTGAAGGGGCTGCATCACCGTGTATTCCCTGTAAATGAACTCCTCGTTTCGATAGATTTTGCAATATTCGTTCTCTGCGAAGTCAGCATACAGCTTGGTAACGGCACTGCGGTCTTCGGGAGAAATCTCATTTTTCTTATCGCCCAGGGCTTTACGCAGCTTTTTGAAGAAAGTCGAGGCATCGATCAGCTGGATCTTGCCCTTGCGCTCCGGACGTTTGTTCTTGGAGAGTACCCAGATGTATGTAGCGATGCCTGTGTTATAAAACAGATCTGTGGGCAGCGCAATGATGGCTTCAATCAAATCGCTTTCCAACATCCAACGGCGAATTTGGCTTTCACCGGAAGCTGTTTGCCCATTAAACATCGGGCTACCATTCTCAACAATTGCCGCACGACCGAAGTTGTCGTCCATTTTGTCAATAGCAGACTGGAGGAACAGCATCTGCATATCACCGGAACCTGGCAGGCCTGCGCCCCAACGACCGTCAAACCCTTTCTGATACTCTGTGTTGACGGCATCTTCGACACCTTCGGCAGCGTCCTTGCCGCCCCAGGCGGTGCCGAACGGCGGATTTTCCAGCACAAAGCGCATCTTCGTGCCCTTAAATCGGTCGGCTTTCATGGTGTCCTGATAGCAGATGTTTTCGGCGTTCTGCCCCTTGATGAGCATCTCGGCAAGGCACATGGCATAAGACTCCGGGTTGATCTCCTGTCCGAACAGGCGCACATCGGCAGAGGGATTATAACGCTTGATGAAATTGTACCCGGTGGAGAGCATACCGCCCGTGCCGCAGGCCTGATCCAATATGGTGATGACCTTGCCGTCATCAAAGATATCGTCACAGCCTTCGGCAAGCAGAATATTGACCATCAGTTTAATAATGTCGCGGCCGGTATAGTGGTCGCCGGCTTCGGCATTTTCAGAGAACTTACGGATCAGTTCCTCGAAAATATATCCCATCTTCACATTGTCGATGGTACGAGGATCAAGGTCAAGTTCGGAGAACGCCTTGATGACGGAGAGCAGGCGGTTATTCTTGTCCATCTTGTCGATTTCTTCGCCAAAGTTCAGACCGCGCTCCTTGGACATCAAGATTTCCAGCACATTTGCGGAAAATCCCTGCAGATAGCTCTTAAAATTGGCGGCGATATGGTCTGCGTCATTTACAAGCTCTGCAAGGTCAAATTCACTGGTGTTATAAAACTGGAAGCCGGAAATGCGATACATCGCCTTTGCCGGGAAATTCGGGTTTGCTTTGAACTGGTCTACGACCTTCTGCTTGGTGGGTGCAAGAGCACACTCAAAGCGACGGATGATCGTCATCGGAATGATAACATCCTTGTATTTGTCGCTGCGGTATGGTCCGCGCAGTTTGTTCGCGATGGACCAGATAAAGTTCACTTCGGTGGAAACATCGACAGGTGAATCGTCCCACATTGCATCTATCATCTGCTTATTAGCCATTTACTTTTCCTCATTTCTCTATTTATGTAGCTATTATCAGCTGGAAATCATTCATCCTCCTGAAGCAAGAAAAGCGCGTTGTCATTTATCTGGTACAATCTCCATGATATCCTCGATACCGCAATCCAACGCAGTGCATATCTTTAAGAGAATCTCTGTAGTGACATGCCCGTTTCTTCCCATTTTAGTAACGGATGCAGGGCTGATACCCGCCTTTTCGCATAGATCCTTCTTCTTCATATCCTTGTCGATAAGTAGCTTCCAGAGTTTTTTATAACTTATGGCCATATTGAATCTCCTTGAACACATACAAATGTGTATTACTATAGATTGTTTTTTGCTTTCAGAAGTTGAAAATCTTTTTTGTAGTTCACAGGCCTAATGCGCGCCAAAATGCGATTGCACACTTCTGGCGACCAATATATTGTCAAGTGTTGCTTGGCTCGAGTGATTGCTGTATAAAAAATGTTATGAGTTATTTGATCTTCGGTTTCATCCGCAATAACAATTTTCACAGAATCATACTCAAGGCCCTGCGCTTTGTGTATGGAAACCGCATATGCAATCTGGAAAGGAACGATGTGCTCCATCGTTGTGCGTTCTTCATCACTGGAGTATGGCTTTGTTCGATTAATGTTAAAGCCAACTTGCGTTTTTCCTCCATCATTACCAATATAGTCCAGTCCATTACAACACAGCACTTCCAGCTCATCGAGCAAAGCATCAATCTCTACTGTGAAATATACGCTTTCAGTTGAATCTTGGATTGAGAGGATTCTTCCTTTCATGTTGTTATAAAGGACGCTAAACCGGCCAGAATCGTTAAACAGAATGGGATCACCAACTTTGAATCTCCATACTCCTATATCTACCGCCGGATTCGAATTATTTAGTTGTAGTAGACGATTAATGTTATTTAGGCCATAGAGCCCATTATAATTTAGGCACAATATAATCTCATCATCTGATTTTGAGTCGAAAATATCGCTATCGATTGGATGAGAATAGTCACTACGCACCATTTTTTCCAAGACAATATTATCATCGTCCATATTTCGAACCTCTTCCCAAAGCCTTTGAAGTTGTTCGTCTGGGCTTCGATGAGGTATTGTCAACTCATGGCAACAGCGGTCTGGTAGTACATTTCTAATTATGCTAAACCAATTGCCAAATCCTATAGCTTCAATTTGGTATGTATCCCCAACCAGAAGCAATGCTGCATCTTCTGCGCGATTTATGACTTTAAGGATATCCTCGTTCTTTACTGTGCTGCATTCGTCAACCACTACTAAGTCATAATTTGAGGTCTCATACCAACCACTACGAACAAACTTATCAATAGTAGTAAATTCGTCCGATCTATCACAACACGTGACCTTTCTTCGCAGATTTTCTACTGCTGGATTAGTCTTCGCAAGATAAATTTTCTTTTTCCCTTCTAAAAGCTTTGATATATGGTTTACCAGTGTCGTCTTTCCTGTTCCAGCTGCACCATAGATGAGGTGAACTGCAGATTCAGAAAATAAAGTCTTTAAGATTTGCTCCTTAACCTCGTCATCCAGTCTTTGACCCGCAGGCAAAAGTTTTAGCTGAGAAATCATTTTCTCTGAAAAAGATGATGAAATTGTCGGTACATTATCAGCTAATTCTTCAAGTTTATTAATAATCTGCACAGTTGCAATTTCGCAGCCCTTAGAATAAACATAATCCTTAAAGACTCCTAACTCACTCGCCGGTCTAAACCCGCTATATAGGGAGCGATTATATTTTTCTATTGTTTGCTCAATCTCTTGGGGTATGCCAAACATTGTAAGCTGATCAATTGGAGTAAACAAAACTCCATTCTGATTTGTATTCTTTTCGATATATCTGGAAAGCAATTCTCCTTTATGTCCCGCTGTATCAATGCACTCGAACAAATCGTACAGATTGGAAATGTGTCCTTTGGGATTAAATGAATAAGGATTCCTGTCAAAAGGCATACACTTGGAAGAAATATTTAGTCCCGCATACCTCTTTTCATCTCCGTGTGCCTGTTGATCTTTAATAATTCGGTTGTTCATGCGATAAAGCAAATATCGAATAATATTTGCGCCGTCTCGCTTGCTGGCAGAAATCTCTCGGCAAATGTCCAGCATATCAAAAATATACGAATGGCGCTTTTGAGTTGATGCAATAACCCAGTTTTTTATACTGTCATATTCTTGCTGATCGTAGTCAATGATGTCTACCAATGTTGCTCCGTTTTGCTCCAAGTAGCTCATCACCATCTTATACTCATTGAGGCCTCGAGATACAGAGCACTCAACATTAAGCAATTCAGCAAAATTATTCAGTTCACACGGGCGAATTGATACATGCCATTCGGTTATGATTTTGATGGGAAAATCTGTATTGAACACACTAATGGTGGCATTAGAAAATGATAGCGCAACACAATAATCTGTAGAAATGTCGTACTTGGTAAACGCAGTTATTCGATTGAATTTATTTGGTTTCTCGTCTGCAGGTTCTAATGCAACCTCATAATAGATTTCCTGATTTACAAAGAATGGCTTAATTTTATCAATATAGTAATTATCAAAGTTTTTCGGCGGCGGAGTCCTAAGTCTCTTTTCAATTTCTGTAGCAACTTTTTGATAATAATCTTTTGTTTGTTCATCTAAATCCTCGAGAAACATGTCGATGTTTCTGAGGATAATCATTCCGTATCTATCATATACCGCCTTTTTAAGTTGGAGCAAATATCGATAGTACTTTATCATCAGACGCTCAGCGCCCTCTTCTGAAGGGGTAAAGTGAGAAACTGATGCACGCAAAAAATGATCAAACCTCGCAATAAACTGGTACGGACGAACATTACCAAACTTGCTTGCTACCTTATTGATATCCATTTTTTGATCCGGACGCACGTCTTTCCAAATTTTGAATGCAATGTGGTCGTTTAGATTGCGAACTACACTTAAAATACGGAAAGCGACTTCACCGCGGTTGCTGCGTGTAGCAGTAGAAAGCGCCTTGTCGATACCATCACTGGCTCTATTGATTTCCTTATCTGTAAGGCTATTCATAGTGCCCTCCTTCCGATATACAAAAAATGCTCTGCCTCTTGGCAGAGCATTCGGTCTATTGCAGCCATACTGCCAAGGCCTATTCCAACACTTGACAGCGTTGTTTATAATGGTAGCACATTTGGGCAGGAAAAGCAAGAAAATGATAAATCCGCACGAATTCAGGCTCTATTGGATTTCTTTTCGAGCTGCAAAAGAAACGGTTGAACCTCCGGGCAGTCAGAGCTACAATGCCAACACCTCATAGCGAGGATAAGCTGATTGGAGGTCAGATGATGAATTATAAAGCAAACCCGTGTCAGGACTACGAATCGATCACCATTGATGAACTGAAAGAGCGAACCAGTAGTCTATTGAATCTGGTAACGGATGAGCAGCGACCACTGCGCGTATGCATGAATAATGGCAAGGAGTTTCTGTTGTGCCCTCAGGACCTGCTCGCCCCTATCTGTGACGCTGACTTTCGTTTGATCCTGCTGTCAGCAATGCGGTATGCGATGGGCAGAAACACATATATGCCCGCGGTAGTTTCCGATTACATTAAGCGCCATATTCGGTTTCTGGACGATAAGTTTCTTGCGTTGGCTGCCGATGATATCCGGCGGCACCTTGAAGACTATGCAGAGCATGAGCCGAATCCGAATCTTTGGCAGGGCCTTTTTGATGCACTTGAAACAGGGCAGAGCGCGCGTGCCACTCGTCAGGCAAGGAAGATTAGGTCTTGCCCGACCTGCGGAAAGTCCTCGCTTTGAGTGCCAATCGAAAAATATTCATGATAAAATTACGACGAAAGTCAATGGCGTTTCTCTCGCAGGGCGCAGATACTTCCCCTTACTTCGGTACGCTTTCCCTTAAAATGCCGCCCGAATTAAGGGAATGTAGTGGCTGTTACTGGTGTTCCTTGTCTATGACATCTCACACCTTGCGCTGCTCCCCTCCCAGGAACCTCTTGCACACCCCTACCATTAGAGTTACAATTCAGGTAATCCCAAACGATTCCCGCTGGGGGGCAGGCAAAAGTTCACCGAAGGGGCAACTGACATGGATAAAGAGCGTATGGCAGAATTAGAGAAGATCGAAGCCCATGGTGCCGAGAACGGCTGGGTTGCCCCGATGACAGCGGAAGACAGGGAGTTCTTTGCATATTTTCGCTCGGTGTTTAAGCGCTACAATATTTCGCCCTCAAAGGCAACGCGGCTGGAGTATGATTTTGTGACGCGAGTTGCGGAGAGTGAGTTCTATCTCCAGAAGGTAAATGCGTGATGCTATTCTTTGTCTATAGCGGCTCAACCTTTGAGCCGCCCTCTGCTCAGAAACAACTTGCATAACCGCCTGCTCAGAGTTACAATGCAGACGGTCTGAAACGCAAAACGCTTCCTGTCCAGCACCGGTGAAAGTTCACCGGAAACCGGGCGGGAAGCGTTTTTGACCACATAGATTACCACATACGGCTCCGGAACACTCGGAAACAGCGGAGATAAGAGCGTCAAAGAGTAAGTAAAACAAATAGGAAATGGCTAAAAACCGCTATAAACAAGCAAAAAAAGTGTTCCCGATAAGTTTGGGTTGTGGAAGCCGCGCGTTCGAGTCGCGCCACTCGGACCAAAATCCCTCTGAAATCGTTGATTTCAGAGGGGGTTCTTATTCTTTGTCTATTGCGGCGCAAAATTTGAGGGTAAATAGTATAGTTTCGATATATTCTTGCCATTTTCGACTTATAGAGCTATAATTAATGTACACAGCTAATTGAATAAAATTCTCCGGGGAGGTAAACATATGAGAAATGAGATTCCTGATTCTTGGACTTATACATCCGATTTGGAAAATTTGTTATTCTTTTTTCAAAACTCCGAAGAATTACTATCATACAGTTCCCCTGATAGTTTTAGGCTTCCGGTTTGCAATAGCATGACACTTTGTTACGAACTGCGTAGAATTTACGGATTCTTGTACAGGAATAAACAAATTGAGAGGTATTATTCTAAATATATCCCTTGCATTATTGATGAATTAATCAAAACTATGCAAGATGACCAGATTTTAAAAAATGCACTGGGTCTGAGATTGGCAAATACTGTTTCTGGATTAACTGTAGCCAAAGAAAGGCCGCAAGAGCTTCTAATAAACATTATGAAAGCTACGGGAATTGTAAGAAGAATTGATGATCTTGGCAGAGTTGTCATTCCGAAGGAGATACGAAGGACATTGAGGCTGCGTGAGGGAACGCCTCTGGAGATCTTTACAGACCGGGAAGGAGAGATTATTTTAAAGAAATATTCTCCAATGATGGAGCTGACGGCATTTTCTGGTCAGTATGCGGAGGCTATGGCGCAGAGTTCAGGGCTGATGG
>OHBM01001226.1_pt1 | contig 19339 bp, 20 predicted proteins | sample 1577251 | NCBI WGS metagenome assembly OHBM01 (sample SAMEA3541557, study PRJEB24748) | human gut metagenome | biome: human gut; feature: human-associated habitat; material: faeces | place: China | collected 2012 | reverse complement strand
GCCCATGACGAAGAGGTGGAACACTTCGTGGGAGCCGAAGAACTTATGTTTCGCATTGAAGATCGGCAGCTTCAGGGCATAGATGACACCGCCAACGGTGTAGATGATGCCGCCCGCTAAAAGCCAGCCAAATGCGGCATGCGGGAGATCCGTCCACAGCTGGGTAAATACTGGCAGGCACGTCCAGCCCATGGCAATGTAAATGATGGAAGAAAACCATTTCGGACAGGTGATCCAGAGTCCTTTGATAATGATTCCTGCCACTGCAATTCCCCATACAAGAGCCAGAAGGGTATATCCAATTCTGCCGCCTAAGATGATCATGCAGACAGGGGTATAAGATCCGGCAATCAGAACGAAGATCATCATATGATCAAGCTTCTGAAAATTCCGGAGTACTTTGGCAGATACATGACAGATACTGTGATAAATGGTGCTTGCTGCGTACAATAAAACCATGCTTGTGGCAAAAATGGTCATGGCAAGCATATAGGTTGTATTTCCGTGAGCTTTTATTAAAAGTGGTGAGGCTGCGATCAAAGCCATCAGGCAGCCGATAAAATGTGTGATGGCGCTTCCGGGTTCCCGAATTGTTAATTGCATGGTAAAATCTCCTTTCTTACAATGTGTAAATAAAAACTAACTAATGTAGTATTGAAAACTATATCTAACATAAATAAATACTATGATATATTGGTGCTCATGTCAATAATAATTATGCATAAAAAAACGGGAATAAAATGCCGTTTCATTGACACAAGTTCAATGTTTGTGTATTATGCAGTTAGTTAAAACTAACTGCGTGAATAGTATGAAAAGAAAGGATTTCTGATGTATGAATAAAAATAACAGGAAAGAAAAAAAAGACAATTTAAATATTTTGAAGTTTATCGGCCCCGGACTGCTGGTAACAGTCGGGTTTATTGATCCGGGAAACTGGGCATCCAATATTGCAGCCGGATCGGGATATGGATATACCCTGCTCTGGATGGTAACACTTTCAACGATTATGCTGATTATTTTACAGCACAATGCAGCACATCTGGGGATTGTGACGGGATTGTGTCTGTCCGAGGCAGCAAGCCGTTACATAAACAGGACATTGAAGAATGTGATTCTTGTAACGGCAGTAGCCGCTGCCATTGCGACTGCGATGGCAGAGATTTTAGGAGGTGCCATTGCACTGCAGATGCTGTTCCACATTCCGATTAAAGTGGGCAGCATGCTGATCCTTGTCGTGGTCTTGTTCTGTGAATTTACCAATGCATATAAAAGGATCGAAAAACTGATCATGCTTTTTGTCTCTCTGATTGGTTTTTGCTTTTTAGTTGAAATCTGTATGGTGAAAATTGACTGGGGAGCTGCCGCCACAGGATGGGTAAAACCGCGACAACCGTCCCAAATCTCGAAGCCAAGGCTTTCGGCATATGCATTACCGGCAGCGATAGCAGCGGCGCAGTCGATGTCAGCCTTAGTCGGCTTTGTGGGCTTGGTGGGCTCGGTGGGAGTAGTAGAACCACCACCAGTGGAACCGCTGTTGTCGTCAGAGGGCTTGCTGGGAGTAGTGCTGCCACCGTTGCCGCCGGAGGGCTGGTCAGGCGTGGTAGTCTGCTTGTTGTTCTGGTAGTAGGCCCAAGCCTCGTCAGCGGTACGACCGCCGGCTGCCTTCTTAGAACCCGCGCCCCACTGACCGTCAGCAGTCACGCCATACCAACGCTGCAGCTCCTTCACCTGAGCAGTAGTCAGGCTGCCGTTGTCATAGCTGGGAGTAGAGGGCTTCTGAGAGGGAGTCTCTGTCTTGGTATCGCTCTTGTTGTCAGACTTGTTATCCGTCTTCGTGTCGGTCTTTGTGTCCGTCTTGGAGGTATCCTGCTTATTGTCAGCGGGCTTCTTCTCATCCTTCTTGGACTCGTCAACCTTGGTCTCAGTCTTCTTATCGTCGGCCTTGACCTCATCCTTGGCATCAGTCTTATCCTCGGTCTTCTGAGCATCATCGACCTTGGGTTCCTCCGCCTTCTCATCTGTCACGTTTCCGGACTGCTCGACATAAGCGGTGATATCCTCCGCCTTGACGACCACATTGCCATCCGCATCCAGCACATTGCCGTCCGCATCCAGCGTGAAGTCGGTCACTGCCTTGCCGTCCTTGTCCACCAGAACCTTTTCGCCGGTCTCAGTCGTCTGCACGTAGCATCCGATTTCCTCGCCGGTCTTGGTTTCCTCGCTGGTCTTGTTGCCACAGGCCACCAAACTCATGGTCATCACCAGAGCCAGCAGCAGAGCCATAAAATTCTTCATCTTTTTCATTGTCATAGTTCCTTTCTCCGCTGTGTATTCAAGAAGCTGCTTGGTCCGCAGATGAATCTACTAATTCACTAACACCGGCAAGATAATACTGGTCATTCGTACCGTCATAAAGGATAGAAACGCGGATAATCCCCATTTCTTTGTGTGTCCCGTTTTCATACAGCTCCAAAACGAACTCGTCATTTCGGTAGGCGTCGAAGCCTCTCTTTAGGGACAGCTCTTCCGAATAGAAGAAATTGTGCGTCCATGCCGCGCCATATTTGTATGTACCCTTATAACTCATGTCCAGCCCGACCATGCCTTCATTGCCGGCATAATCATTTTCATATCGCTCAAAGATGTTTTGGACGCCCTCATCCACAATTTCCGCATAGGTGGTCTCGGTCGTTTTTCTCTCCGCCTCATAATCGAATTCGACCCTGCCGGTCATGCTGCTGTTCGTCTTGTGGTTGTACTTACTCCAAAGGTAGGTGGTTCCCTTTGGGTTGTCCGTGGTGGGGTTCAGGTAGATGGCGCCAGTTCCGACGCTGGCATCGCCCATGCCCAGCGTGACGGTGTACCCGGATGCCAGCTTGCAGGAGACCGTAACGTCGTTGCGGTAATTCTTGGTGTGCGCCACGCCATCTGCGGCGTCCCCCATTCTCTCCCCATTTGCATCATAGTAAATGCCGTCTGCTGTCTCCAACGAATAGTTGTGTAGGTTGTACTTGTCCCCCTCCAGTTCTGCAGGAATCGAATCGTCATACTGTCGCTTGCTGCCGCCGCTTTTAGGGGTATCTGCACCGTCGCCGCAGGCGATCAGCACCAGCGGCAGCGACAGGGCGAGCAATAACGCGATGATTTGCTTCGCTATTTTCATCTTTTTTTTCGTCCTTTCCCTGTGCGCGGCATTTGCCGCGCATTATTCTTTCTATCGTTTTTATTCCGCCAAATAAATGCGTAGGTCGGGTTTGTAACCAGCATTATAGCACTTGCAATGGCACAAATCAAATATAATCAAAAATATAACGGTTACAATATATCATTGAGGTGGTATAGATGAATTGTTATGGATATGACAACGCCCTGCGGAAGCGGCTGGCCCAGCTCCGAGTTCAAAAAGGAGTATCGGCGCGTGAAATGAGCCTCGCCCTCGGACAAAACACCGGCTACATCAGCAACATCGAAAGTGGGAAGACGCTACCCTCCATGACTGGGTTTTTCTATATCTGCGAGTACCTCGACATCTCTCCCTGCGATTTCTTCGACTTTGCCACACAAGCCCCGAAAGAGGCTTCCGAAATGATGTCCCGCCTGAAACGCCTGAACGCCGTGCAGCTCAATCACGTAGCGGCTATTGTAGATGATATACTGGAGTAATACAGCAGATCGCGGCATCGCCGCGATCTGCTGCTCTGCTTTCACGAAAAGAACAGCGTGTCGGAGGGTTCTTCCAACTCGACAACACTCAAGTCGATGAAGTCGTCCAGTGATGGTGCAGACCGCCGCAGATAATCGTGGCCGCCGTCCACAGCGCAGGTGCCGCACGAGCAGGTCTTGAAATCATGTGGGGAAACAGACTCAATGACCTCTCCGCATTTCCTGCATTTGATAGCGTTTTTGGTAATCATATTGTTCTCCTGTAAAAGTGTGCAATGATTGCACACTTTTCCCTTCGCTCCTTACGCGCTCTGCTGGACGACAATGCCCTCCTCATCCCAAGTAGCCAAACGGAAGTTGTAGGGCCGACCGTCAGGCGCGGCGAGACCGTTCAGGATTTCCCGCAGCTCCCGCACCTCCGCAGGGTGGCTCTTGGCAATCAGCACCGCCTCATCCACGGGCTTGTTGTCCAACGCACAGCCGTCCACATACATACGGAGCTGGTAGAGGTCGAGGGCCTTCGTCCTACCTGACTTGGCTTCATAGATGGTAACGCCGTTGACAAAGCCCACGAACAGGTCTACCTTGGCTTTCAACCCAATTTTCTGGAACACCGGCTCCTCGCGGCTCACCCGCAGGGCGTTGGGGTCGCTCTCCCGCTTGGCGGTCAGCTCACGGATGTACCGCGCTTCAAGGGTGTCCACATCCTTGGCCGGGGCAGGTACATAAGAGGCAATCCAACTAAGGAGATTCTTCAGGCGCGGGTCAGCCTCGCAAAAGGATGTCTTGGTGTTCTTCGTGGCAGGCAGCGCCGCGGAGTTGTCCGTAATCAAATCCACCTGCACCAAAAAGCGATTCTGACTGGGGTGTACTGCTTCACCCCAAACCCTATCGAAAAGGCCGTGTTCGATGGCGCGACCGTTGATACGCAACTCTACGCCACTGGAGCTCATGTTGCATTTATAGTAAACGGCATTTGCCTTGGTGGGCAGGATATTACCATACTTGCAGCGGATGGTCAGCGGGCCTCCACCGAGGTCGCAGGGAACATCGCCGTAATCCGTCACTGTGCCGTCCTCCCATGCCGGCAGCAGCGGTGTCAGGACGTGGTGCTTCTCCACGCCGTCGCTGATCTCCACCACTTCCATGGTGATGCCGGTGTCTGCCAGCACGCCGGCGTAGACATACCGCAATTCCTCGATGACATAACGCACGAGGCTGTGAAAATCGGAGGAAGCAGCCTTGCGGTCGGGCTTGACCGTGCGGAACTTCACCATGGGGCAGCGGACGGAGATGGCCGTTCCGGTCCGGTGAGGCAGCCCGCCCGTACCTGAGTAAAAGCGAACCTTCATGGGCTTGTCGTTCTCGGAGGTTCCCATAGAGTAGGGCGCCGTGACCTCCCGGTAGCGGTTCTTCTGCGCGTCCTTCTTCGTGCGGGTACGGATGACCCACTCCTGCGTTGGGCCGCTGTCGCAGGAGGCCAGAGCGTGCTTCAGGCCAAAGCCGTGCTCATTCAGCGGGGTCTGCACTCCATCCCGACAAGCGATGGTCAGGGCACTGTTCAGGTCGGAGATGCCCGTGCCGCCGTCTACCACACCGATTCTCACAGCGTCACCCAAATTCTCAAACGACAGCACCACCGTCATGGATAGGTCTGGGTCGCTGCAGTTGGCGCGGAGGTTGGAAATGGCATCGTCCGCCAGCTCACAAATGACCTGTCCCATACTGTTGAAATTGTCGCCGATGCCTGCAAACAGGCCGTAGCCGGTGGGGTTATTCTGGATGATTGCCTCCCCGATAGGAGTCTTCTTTCCGTTGTTCATAGTTCTAAGTCCTTTCGTATTTTTTCAGGTAGGTGGCGCTGCTCTCACAGCTCACGGATGTCGTCCAGCATCCCATCGTACTTCTCCTCCAGCGCGGCTGCGATGATTCGCAGCAGGGCCTGCTGGCGGATAACTTCCTTGCAGAACGCCGTTGCCAGCGCGTCCGGCGACATATGCAGGTCAATGCACATGTGAAGGAGTTCTTTCCATTCGTAGTCGGTTACATCAATCGTTACCTTGTACTTGTCGTCCTCGTACATCTCGCGTGCTCCTTTCGTCGTATTCAAAACAAAACACCGTGCAGGATAATCCCTACACGGTGCGTCGAAAAACGACAAGGAGACGGAGCATCCGTCCGCAGGGAGGGCTTGCAAATCCCTTGAAAATAGGATATACTACTCCCTGCGGTGCGGATTTTTTCCGTTGTGTAGGTGGTCACTTCACCTGCTCAGGTCATAGGGAGTTGGCGCTCCCTGTGACTGCCGTTGTTTTGTTTTCTGTAGCCATTATATCATATTGGGGACAATATTCAATTGGCAAAGCCCACAAATATTGGGGACATTATATGTGTAATTTGTATATTGAACCCAGTATAGCTTTTCGGTTAGAATAATATGGAATTGATATAGCTTAAGGAGACTGTTTATGGCCGTTTCAAAGGCACAGCAGCGTGCTGTCAACAAGTACGTCAAGAACAACTATGACGAAATTAAAGTCCGTATGCCAAAGGGCAAAAAAGAGGTCATTCAGGCTCACGCGGCCCAGCAGGGTGAATCCGTAAACGCCTACATCAACCGGGCCATCGACAAGGCCATGAGCGAGGATGACTCCTCTACCTGAGCAAACAAAGCAGGTGATCTGCGCCATCGGCACAGATCACCTGCTTCTTTAAGAGCCTCTTTCCTGCAGCATCTTATACATGGTATAATAGCGGTACTGGAGGTGGCGATGCGGATGAAAACAACAATAACCCTTGAATTGGAAAGCAACATTGGGGAGCAACTGGCGACCATCTGCGCCCGATATAATCTGTCGCTTGAGGAAGCATTTACTTCTTTTGCAGAGGTCGTCGTCCAAGCAGGAAGGCTTCCATACGACATGGAGATGCCTAACGCGGTGACTCAGGCGACGATGGCTGCCGCCGTGAAGGGCGAGGAGCTGTCCGGCTCATTTGACTCCGTACCTGAGTTGATGGCCGCTCTGGGCTATATACGGGGCGATTCGAAGCGCCATACGCTCGAAGAACTGGACAATGAAGAAGATGACGCTGAGATGAACTGCCGCATTTCGTCCGTGGCCTTCGAAGCCTATCAGCAGGCCAAGATGAAGGGCATCCCCGTGGTACGCTACGACGCAGAGAGAAAGGCTGCCTATTTGCTATATCCCGATGGACACAGGGAGTATGTTGATGACAATAAATAAGTGCAGCTTTAGGAAACAAGCCGGCGATCTGCGCGACTGCGCGGATCACCGGCTTGTGCTTTTGCAGAGGACTCTCATAAAAAGTAACTGCTACAGTTCCCTCTCTGTAGCTATCCACTAATGTTGGTTTTTGTGCAGCCACAAGTAAAACTCGCTCATGAAATGTGACGGCGCTTAAAAAACTCGCCCATTTTTTGTGATTCCGATTGATTTCGCGGTTTGCACCCGCCATAATAGGGGGCCATGTAGCGATGCCCGTGTCCTTCTTTGTCAGAACGGCAGGGCGGCTTTCATAAAAAATAACTGCGGCGGAGTCCTCCCCGCCGCAGTTATAGCTATTATATTCCCTTTGCTGCGTATCTGCCGCCGCCTCGCGCCTGCGTGTGCTGTGTAGCCGATTGCTCTTGCAATAGTCGCAGGTGCCATGGTTACGGCAGTTGAAGCACACCGCCTTCGCGCCGTGGTACGGCTTGCGGTGTTCCTGCCCAGATGCGTGGCTTTTTCCAAACCCATGCAATTCACGCTCCCTTCAATCGTCTCAGAGAATGACTTTTGTAGACATATTATAGCACATTCAAAAAATGAAGGTCGTGAATTTTTTGTGACCGGCATGGTACTTCAGGCGTGGAACGCTTTGCGCTGGTCTCGGCACTGCCGTCAGAGCAACGGTGGCGCGGTTCTGCGTGAAGCTCGTGCGGATGGAAGCCCCTCCCGTGCCTGAGCCCTATGCATCTATGAGTGTGGAGGACAAAATCGACTTTATTGCTCAAAACATTCTGAGGGAATACAATTCCAGATGACGTGAAAGCCTCGTGAGAGAAGTTCTCACGAGGCTTTTAACATATCTTCTATCTCGAAACCCTTGTGCTGCAACGTGTTTTCGCTTATAATTGCTGTAAGATTAGCAAACGGGAATTCAGGGAGCCAATTATGGATAAAACATTTCAGAAGTTTTTGCGGAGCGGAATTGACCTTTCTCCTGTGGGGGTAGAACGTCGTGAAGATAATAACCCTTACTTCTGCACACCGAAAGGTGCCTCTATACTTGGTTGGGCAGGCGTGGATGGTATCCACTTTTGCTTTATACGAGGATTCGGCGGTATGGTCTTTGCTGTCAGTCCCATGAACTCCGCGCCTGATTTTGTTCACCCTTTGTCGAAAGATTTTGCAGACTTTTTGAGGCTGCTTCTTGCCTGCGGCGATGTAGCGGCACTGGAGCAGGCTTGGATGTGGGAGGAAGCACAATTTGAAGCCTTCTTGCGGAATAATCCGCCGACACAAGCACAGCAGGTGGTGTTGTCTGAAGTCGCTGCACGGCTGAAATTGACTCCGATGGAGCATCCGTGGGTGTATCTCAAAGAGCTGCAAGCATCCTTTGATTACGGGAAAATCAAGTATACAGAGGACTACTACGATATTGACATGAACCCTGCGGCAGAACCGACTGCTCCGGAATGGAAAGTCTACTTTGAGGGAAATTTCTGGGGGCATTCGGGAAGAGACCGTGCCGGAGTAGAAATCAAATTGAATAAACACTTTGATTGGGCGGGGCATCATTGGATTATCCCTGCGGTGTATTCTTGCAGCAAGGGGCTGGTCGTGGATTTCTGTATGCGTGCCGAAGCGGAGGACATCCGCAGGTTCATAGTAAAATGGAACCTGACTGCTGAGAATGATTCAGCGGAAAACTTTACGCAGGAACAGCAGATGCAGATGGAGCTGGAAAATCCGCTTGACCTTGATTTCAGCGCCAAAATAGAGCTGAACGGAAAGACACTGCAATCTTCTCACGGCTGTGCAGTAGGCATCATTCCATGCTTGCCGGATGGAGTAGCAAACGAGAAAGTGGCGCAAGCGGCAGCCACGCATTATGGCTTAGACGACTCCTACGGCTGGATGATTTACAGGGAGTCTTATCTGTGGGGCAGAAAACGCCGCCCTGAAATAAAATCACTTTCCATTACGATGGAGCAGCAGCCGTGCCGCGTACCCGGCCCGCATTTCAAGACGCACGCTCCCGGTGATTCGTTTTCTTTCTCCCATCCGGTCAGCGGAACGGAATACACATTGACTGTGCAGGAGTTGGAAGAACAGGCGATTTCTCAACAACAGTTTGACTCGAATCGTTGGTGCTACCCGACACATTTTACTGCCATGAGCTATACCATTTCTCCTGAACCAGATGATGATATTTCAATCTGCGATTGTGCTGAGGGCGACAGGCCTTTGGAAATCGCCCCATGTGCTGACAGCTATGCGCCGGAGGCCAGAAACGGTATTGTCTGTGTCGGTGTTATCGGTGGCGCGGTTGGCCAAGCCGCAGTTGTGTTCGGAAAGAACGCTCAGGGACATCTACACGCTGTCTGCTCCGCGCTGCATTTTGAACCAGTGGCGGAAGATATTGAATGGCGCGTCGAGTTTCATGTCGCTCAATTTTCAAACAAAACATTCTTACTCATATAATACACATTCAACAAACTGCCGTTTTTTGCATAGCCTAACCAGCATTTTCTCAGGCGCAGGAGCGCTGCTGCATAGGAAAAGCGCCCCTGCGAGGATCAACCTCGCGGGAGCGCTTATTCGTTTCATGTGTCCAGAGAACCGCGCTTATTTGCTGATGCCATCCAGCGCCAGCACCTGCTCATAAGAGTCCGCGCCGGCGATAGAGCCGATAGGCAGAACAACATGGAGCTTTCCGGCACCGTCAGCGTATGTGCGGACGTCCATGTTGATGTTTTCATCGGACAGCGTCCAATCGCGGCGCTCCGTCAGAAACTCATCCATATCGCCGCCCGCGATAGTTCCCCACTGTGTGTCGAATGTTGCAGCGGCAGCGCGGCGTGCCGCCTCCAAGAATGCCGCTTCATCTACATTCATTACCTTCAGCAAGTCCGCTGTGGTAAGCTGCTGGCCGCTGGCGATGTCATACAGATACACATTGTACTCGTTCACATCTGCATCCCAGCCACAGGAGACGACCAGCGACAGGATGTTTTCATACTGATATTTCTCCCACGCTACGTAGAAGCAGGACAGGCTGACCTTATCCGAGACATTTTCGAGCACGCCATTCACGATAGGGCTGTACTCATCGGAGATAGCCTTGTTGATAGCCTCCGCGCCCTGCGTATCGGCTTCGATTTGGGGCACACGGTAAGTATAGTACCCGCTGTTGCCCACGCCGTCGGTATAGTCGAAATCCTCGTTATACAGTTCCGTGATTTGAGGCGCTTCATAAGACGTATCGGACGTTTCGGCCTGATGGTCGTTCTGTTCGTTGTTCTTATTGTTGTCTGCCTCGTTGGGTGTCGTGCCGCAGGCGGCCAGCGTAAAAAGCATTGCTACGGCCAGCAGCATGGTCAAAATCTTTTTCATTCGAATATCCCCCTTACTTCCACGAGAACCGGCCCACAACGGCCTCCGTGTACTGGTCGTCTGTGATAGCCGTATACCGTTCCCCGTCATACCAGTCGGTAAAGCCGTTGTCCGTCTGATAAATTTCGCCGGTCTCCGTGTCCATCACACGCTCGAAGCCCATGGTGGCATCGCTCTGCTTCTGGCTGATGATGTCCTGACTGGTGTTCCGGCTTTCCCACGAGGACATGATGGCATCCTGCATCTCATTGGCGGACTGGCTCAACTGCTGGGATTGTTGCATCACCGCATCGCTCTGCGCCATGGCGGAGGAGGTGTAGCTGCCGGAATAGTCCAGGCTGCCCAAGCTCCGTGTCAGAATGTCCTCCCAATTCTGGAACATTCCCTTTTCAGCGGAGACGATGGTGGTGCTGTACGCCATGTAATACCCGCCAAGGCCGGGGATGGGAAAGGGAGCAAGCTCTGCGGAGCACATACCCTCCGCCTCGATGCCGTCCTGCGTGAACTCCGCACGCAGCACGCCGGCTGTTCCGCCCAAAGAGCCGGTCGCGTCAAAGGTCTCCGTCACCGTGAAATTCTCATACTGTGGGAGGTGGAGGTCGCGGTAAAACGGTTCTTCCGCCACCGCCGCCACATACTGCGGCAGCACATCGAAGTAGCCCTTCACGGATTCCTCCGCCATCACGGGAAACGCTGCGTAGGCCGCATTCCAGTAGGTGTAATTCTGCTTCAGGAAATCATCCACAAACAGCGGCTCTGCCTTCAGGATATACAAAATTTGATTTACGCTGCACGCGGGGTCATACGCTCGCAAAGCGTGGTACATACCCGCGTTGGACGTAGCCGCCTCCACCATCCAGCCCTCCGGGATGCTCATGGAGAAATCCGCGCAGCTATACGGCACAAGCTCCAGCCCGGAGGCCATGGGCATAATGACAAACTCCTCCTTCTGCTGCGTGTTTCCGCTGTCCTGCGCGTCAGTACCTTTGTCTCCGCTGCCGCAGCCGCACAGCAGCGTCAGTGCCAAGGCCAAGATAAGACAAGTAATTTTCCTCATAAGGCTCCTCCCCGCACCAAGTATGCCTTGAGTATATCATAAGTTTCACCCCACCGCAACGTGCTTGAAAAGCGATTGACACGCTTTTGAGGAAAGCATATAATACTCACAGGAGCAGTAATGCTTCCCAGTGTGAGAGCACTGCAAAAAGTTGTGCTGGATATGGGACAGGGTAAACACCCATAACTGTTGGCATCTTAACTGGATGCCGTGGCTGGCAACGAGCAGCAACCGTTGTAGTCCACGCAGGGGACTTAAACTACTTGTGCCAACAGACGTTTCGCTGAGGAATGTCACGGCTGACAACCAGCAGAAAACTCTCAATCAAAAAGTGAGGGAGGAGTGAAACTCACTCCTCCCTATTTTTTCAAGCGAATGCCGAGCAGAGAGGCTTATGGCAGGCAACGTGCGTAAAGGAGTGTGTCTGTTAAACTATGCGGGTATCCGCTGCCCTCCCGCCCATACGAGGCGTTCCGGCTATATGCTGATCAGCAGCGTGCGGCGGCATACCCGCTAAGGGTCTCAGGCGGGGCACGGCAGGCGCGGAACTGTTCGCGTGCCTGAAACTATACCCAACTCTGCGGCGCGGCACAGCGGGGCTCCGAGGGAGCGTCTCGTTGTTTCGGATTCCTAAGCGTCCACGAGAGCGCCAAAGCATAATGACTTTCGTGGCGAAGCGGAACCTATGAAAATCAGTGATTGACCGCAGATTGTCCTAAAAACACAGGGGCGTGTTAAGTCATATAACACGATAGCCTGAGTGAAAATTCTAAAAGCCCGCCGAATAGTTTTACTTCACTCCACGCAACGCAGGCCGCATGATCTGTGCCTCCGCACAGATCATGCGGCCCGTCTTTCTTGACTGCTACAAAGGCAGGCGTTAAACCTGCCGTTTCGTGCAGTATTAAAAACTGCATAGCTGCCGTTTCGTGCAAATATCGACATTTTTAACTTGCCTTTTCGTGCATCCCTGTGTTAAACTAAGGAAAACAACACGACTCTGAAAGTCAGGAGGAATCGGTATGCTGAGGCGGAAAATTTATAATGACCTCGTCGCGTGGAAGCAGCGAAGCGGCGGGACGACAGCGCTGCTGATTGACGGAGCAAGGCGCGTTGGCAAGAGTTTCATTGCCAAGGAGTTCGCAGCGAACGAGTATAAAAGCCATATCATTATTGATTTCGGAAATGTCCCGAAGGATGTGCTGGACATCTTTGAAAATGACAGCACCGACCTCGATATGTTTTTTGCCAAGCTGTCCGTCTTCTTCGGAACACAGCTTTACAACAGAGAGTCCCTCATCGTGTTTGACGAGGTGCAGCAGTTCCCCCGCGCACGGCAGCTTATCAAGTACCTTGTGGCGGATGGGCGCTACGATTATTTGGAAACCGGTTCTCTCATCCGGCTCAAGAAGAACGTCAAGGACATTATCATCCCATCGGAGGAGGAACATCTGGAGATGTTCCCCTTGGACTTTGAAGAATTTCTGTGGGCACTGGATGATGAGGTCACCGTTCCGTTTATCCGGCAGGCATTCGAGGCGCAAAAACCCTTGGGTCAGGCGGTGCATCGAAAGGTTATGAATAGCTTCCGGCAGTACCTGCTGGTGGGCGGGATGCCACAATCCGTCCTCGCCTACCTGAACGGGAAGGACTTTGCCGCCTCCGATGCGGTCAAGCGGAACATCCTGCGGCTCTACCGCGACGACGTAGCCAAGTTTGCCGAGGGATACGAGGATAAGGTTTATGCGGTTTTCGACGGTATCCCCGGTCAGCTATCCAAAAAAGAAAAGAAATATCGCCTGAGTTCGCTGGGCGAAAATGCGCGTTTTCGTTCCTATGAGGATTCCTTTATCTGGCTGAACGAGGCGATGGTGGTCAACACCTGCTTCAACGCCACCGACCCCAATGTAGGGCTTGCCCTCAGCGCCGACCACACCACACAGAAATGCTACATGGCAGACACGGGACTGCTGGTAACACAGACGTTCATGGACAAGGGCTATACAGACAACGAGTTATATAAAGCCATTCTCTTTGACAAGCTGGATGTAAACGAGGGCATGATTTTGGAAAACATGGTGGCGCAGATGCTCCGGTGCCGTGGGCATAAGCTCTACTTCTACTCTCGCTGTGATAAGGAGCATCGGGAAAACCACATGGAGGTCGATTTCCTGATTGCCGAGGGCAAAAAAATAGCCCCCATCGAAGTAAAGTCCGGCAACTACCGCAGCCACGCATCGTTGGACAAATTCCGCGCAAAGTTTTCCTCGAAAATAGGTGAGTCCTATATTCTCTACACAAAGGATGTCATGCGCTCCGATAACATCCTCCATCTGCCCATCTACATGGCAATGTTTCTGTGACCAATATGCAGCCAGCCGGCTGCCATCTTTGCGAGGGGTGATCCGCTACGCGGATCACCCCTCGCCTTTCAATCTGCAAAAATATAACCTACGCTATTCCCAAATATCGCCTGATAATACGGTGTCTGATGGTGGTAACAATAAACCATCACGGGCTTTCCGGCCTCAACATCTTCTTTTATATTGCGGATGTTGTAGAGCTCCATCACCGTCCCAACAGCCACATAGTAAGTTTTTCCCTCCCGATACGTACGGAACGGAAAGGTGAACGAACTTGTGTTTCGTTCAAATCTTGCATCCTCTTCCAGTTTGGCAATGCATTTTTTTCTCTCGCTATCAAAGCCTTCCGTAATGGCTGTGGAATTATCCTTGCGCCCCTCGCACTTCATCGGAACGACATATATGCGCTGCATTTTAATTTTCCTGCTGGAAAAGTCTTTGATAGACTGAAACATCGCCGCAAAGTCACGAGGGTTACGAGCAAGGAGGACAGCACAGCACTCCTTCATTTGATGCATACGGATTTTACTGCGATAGTCGTAAAACAGATGCCACTCTTTTTTTGCAATTTCTGTTTTCCATCTCATGCCGCCCTGCGGAATCATGTAGATGTTGAAATCATTTTTGGAATACGCCGCGAATCCGACCTGCCGAGTAAATCTCTGAGAGTGCGAATCTTCTGCGTCTGCGTCAATACACTTTCCCTTCACTTCAATGGCGTTGTAGTACACTGTACTTTCCTCTGGAGCGAAATCACCCACCGCGTTCGCAATGATGGCTGACAGCGCAGGTTTCTGACTGTCCTCGTCATCACCGAATACCAGCGGGTGAACCTCAAAACCTGCGGCAGCGTAAAAACAATTCGCACCAGCCAAATTCAGGCGGCGGTCCAACGGCGCTTTCCGCGCCAGCGTACCGCCGCGCAGGTTGACGTTTCCGATGATACTCTTGGGTATGCTCTCCAGCCATGGAAACAGTGCGCCGCCAAACTCCAAGAGAAACGCAAGGCCCTTATTTGTAATGCAGCAGACGCGGCGCACCCGCTTCCGACTTCTTCCCCCAATGCGAATATCAACCTCTGCGCTCGACTCCCTCACAAAACCGGCGCTAATCAAATCCATAATGTCGTGGGAACCCATGTTCATGGTCTCGGCAAAAATCGCAAGGTCATCTCGCCGGACAAGGCCGCATATTGCGAGGGCATATAACATTTTCATTTTCACGTTATAGTGGGTTGGCATTCTCCATCCTCCTTCTTCTATTTTCAGGATGCCCGCCCCCGAAAATGGGGTAGATCAACAGCGTTTTTAGTCTCTCAGGGGCGGGCATAAATTTCTCACTAATTGTACTTTGGTCAATATCGGCAATGGCATTTTCCGATTTCAAGGCTCGTAAAATCCAGTAAAATCAATGGATTGCACTTGCACCACGTTCTCACCAAAGCGGCCATTGGGGCGGTCGTTTTGATGCGACCAATTTAGCCCTCTTTTAATGGCCTACAGCAGCCCCGCTGCTTCGCTGGCGAGCTTCCCATATTCTGATGATATTTTCCGGCGTTGGAAGCGGCCCTTCCATGGGAGAAATCGTAACGTAAGTCCCCGCAGGAATGGTCTCCGACACCCTCGTGCAGAAGCGAAAATCGGTGCAAAGACCATCGTCCCCGCCCTCGAAATGAGAGCAAATTTCATCGGTAATCGCCTTCGTTGCGTGGTTGTCGGAGTCAAGACAGGGAGTCGTGAGGCTGTTATAAATGAAAACATACGTCACGCATTTTCGAGCGATTTTGGGCAGTGAATCCTCCACGGAGAGCACGGCTCCGCGCACCTTTTCAACGAACATCTGCGTGTCATAAATGACCATCTTCCGCCCGTTTACAACCGTGCCGTGAGCCCGAATCGAGGGCAGTGCCGGCATCCTGACCAGCAGCAAATCCGCCTCCACAAAAGCATCAAACAGGCCCGCTTCCCGTCGTGTTTTTTCAAAAAGCTCGACGCAAAAATCATCCGAAACGTCCGCCTCGCGGGTCTTCCATTGCAGAGAAATACTCTCAAGCTCGCACACCGAATCCCACATTTTCATGAAGGGAAGGCAGGTGTTATTTGCTAATTCATCAACCGCTTTCTGCAGCAGTGCCGCTCTTCGGGCGGCACTTTCATCGGAAGTATCGGCGTCAATAATCCTCCGGACGCCCTGCAGGTCGTCTTCAAAATTCTCTAAAGTCCATCCGATTTTCTTGTGGGCAGCACGCAGTGCCTTCAAATTATTTTCGATACTCTTGACCTTCACCCGAACATCGTATATAATCTCAGGCAGGGATGGGGAAGGCGCTCCCCTGATAGGGTTCCCTGCCTTCGGGGGCAGGACGCAGAACCGTTCACGCCTGTCTGAAACGTGTTCTTTTGTTTTCATTTGGAGCCTCCTTTCGGTGCTTCGCACCTGCGGGTCGCGCCCCATTTTGACCACAAATTTGACCACAAATGAAATCCCATTGGTATCAACAGCTTTGGGGAAAACCCTTGAAAACAGAGCATTTGCGGGTACGTTAGTACCCGTCTTTTACGGCTCTCGTAGGGTTCGAATCCCTCCCACTGCGCCAGAAACAAAGCCACCCCTTAGGGGTGGCTTTGTTTCTAGCGCAGCGATCTCTTTGCTTGCCGTTAATGCGCGTCTACCAATAGTCCGCAGAAAGCAAGAGTAGCGTAAAGGTATAAAAATTTCAAACTTCTTTGTAACGAAATTCCGATTTCTCCGTCTAACCTATGAAGCTGAAGGAGGTGATGACAAGTATGGACTATGAAAAGCTCTATAAAGCCTACTATTTACAGGTATACTCGTATACTATTTCTCTTGCCAAAAATCGTGAGATAGCAGAGGAAATCACGCAGAACACATTCTATAAGGCTGTTTCTACAACATCACAATTCAAAGGTAAGTCAGATGAATTGACATGGCTCTGCTCCATAGCAAAAAATCTTTACCATGATGAAATGCGAAGCCGTCAGCGAGTAGCTGATGTGAGTGAAATCAATGACTTGCCATCAAATGAAAATGTTGAGAACTCAGTTGCAGATTCTGACATGGCGTTCCGCATACACCTCGTTCTTCACCGTTTGGAAGAACCATACAAAGAAGTCTTTCAGCTTCGCGTATTCGGGGAACTATCTTTTTCACAAATCGCTGCAATTTTTGGAAAAACAGAATCATGGGCGAGAGTTACTTATCATCGTGCAAAGCTAAAAATTCAAGAAAGGATGGATGAAAAGCATGAGTAAACAATGCGATATTGTTCGAGATATTCTTCCGCTGTATGTTGACGGTGCTTGCAGCGAAGCAAGCGCAGAGATGGTAAAAGAGCATTTGAACGCCTGTGCTGACTGTAACGCAATTTATCAGAAATTGCTTTCTCACACGAGCGAAGATGTTCTTCACGAAGAAAGCGAAAGCGTTATTATGCGCCATGAGGCAAAAGAAAAGCAGAGAGGCAGAAAAAAGATAACGATTGCTGTTCTCGTTTCCATCGCTCTTTGTATCATTGCAATTTTTACAGCTCTCTTTCTGTTACCTATAAACATTGCTTATGAGCCTGTCAAAATCGACTTCCCATTTGAGGTTGAAGATGTCGAAAGCGTTGAAATGTACCACTATGACGGAGTGCCTGCATCAGCAGAAAAGAAAGTAGTTGTTGCTGAAAATGATATAAAGACCCTGTATGATAAGTTCAAGGGCTTATCCCTAAAAGACAAAACAACTGAGGAAACTGCCGGAGCAGATGTGACCAGCTTTAGATTTAACCTCTCAGATGGAACAAGCTACGATTTGATTTACGCCTGCTATGGAGTTAAAAACGGCGAATTGAAGTCAGAAGCAGGCGGTTTTAAGTATTTCACAAGTGCGGATATCGGCTCTTATTGGAACAATTTGAATACGGAACTTGAAGCAATTCCTATCAATGAGAGTGAATTGCCGTGAGCAGATAGCAAACCCAGCCGAGCCTGTCAACAGTCAAGATGAACGGCGCAAATGCGCCGCCGTTGACAGCCCCGCCCGTCTTTGCTGTTCGGTAATCAAGAGGGCGACAGCATAAAATGCTGCCGCCCTCTGCCATTATTCAGAAAGGGGGATTTTCCATGACCGAACACGAAAAGTATCAAGAACATATCCGGCATACACACGATGCCTTTTGCAAGACTGTTATTCGCCACGCTGCCATAGACGCAGCCCGGAGCATACGGAGCCGCCGCAAGCGGGAAATCTCGCTTGAATATCTGATAGAAGAAAAACACTATCCATTCAGCACCACAGATAAATACTTTGCGGAGCAATCTGCCATGAACAGCTATCCGCTTTTCGTCTGTGGTCAGATGGTGCTTTTGGAAAGTCCAGAGCTTGCCGCAGCCCTGTCCGCACTATCACAGATGGAACAGGAAATCATTTTCTTGTACTACTTCCAACGATTGACGCATAGGGAGATTGGACGGAGATATGGACGGGCTGGCAACACAACCGGGCGGCGTATTCAGATGATTTTACGGCGGCTACGGGCAGAGTTGGAGGGCTTGTCCTATGAACCAGCTACTTCCCTATGAAACAATCGTTAAGGCAAGCGAGGGCGACCCGGAAGCTGTTGCCGCCGTCCTATCCCATTATGCCGGATATATCCGCTCTTGTGCGAAAATGGACGGACAGATCAACACAGATATGCAGGAACATATCGTCGGGCGGCTGATAGAAAGCCTGTTGAAGTTCCGCTTTGACCGCTAAGCAGAAAAGTTGTATAATTAGAGCCTGACAAATTAAACTTTAATGGGGGTGGAGCAAATGGAACAGATTATCAATTATAGAGACATACCCACAGATAAAAGGCTTGACATATTAAATGCTCTTGAGCGAATAGGTTTTTTTCCTGCATACGGCGGTGTGAAAACCATGCAACAAATTATGGAAAAGTCAGTTCCGGGTTCAGGTCCACAATTCTATTTCGTTTTCCGTGAAAATGAGTTGATAGGGTACAATTTTCTCATTGGTGACACTAAGAAATATAAAGCGTTCCCATGGCTTGCTATTAGCAATATGGATGAGCAGAAGTTGGCTGTTTGCGAAGAACTGATGAAAATACAAATTGCTTTTTTTGAAGAACTCGGAATGCAAAAGATAGCAGATCATTGCGTTAGGATTATGGAAGATTACAGAAAAGGGATTGGAAAGCGAAAAGAAAGCGATTGCAGATAAATTCCATTTGAAAAACGGCTGACAATTTAATACCGCCGCCCATCACAGCGGCATATAAGCAGTAAATCTTGAAAAAGGTTTGCTGCTTTTTTTGCGCCTATTTTCAAAAATCTTTGGCAAACCACACCGCCGGATTGTTGTAGGGAGCAGGACGGGGAAATCAAAAAAATTTCCGCTGCATTTGCCAAAACGCACCTTTTTCACCGTTGTAGTGGTGAACAGCGGGCAGAACACGCCGCCGCAATCGCTATATTGGTGGAGCAAGCCAGTATATCCGCAAACCAGAGCCGCCGAGGAAAGCGGCAGTTTTTTAGAGCAAGATTCTACCACGGTGCCAAAATCCGCATATCTGCGGTTTTGCCCCCTTTGGTAAATCTTGTTGGGGAGTGCCTTCCCCAAACCCT
>OHBM01001223.1_pt1 | contig 19373 bp, 15 predicted proteins | sample 1577251 | NCBI WGS metagenome assembly OHBM01 (sample SAMEA3541557, study PRJEB24748) | human gut metagenome | biome: human gut; feature: human-associated habitat; material: faeces | place: China | collected 2012 | reverse complement strand
GCCGTGGCATACTTCTGCTCGCCGGTCAGCCACCAGAGGAACCGCCAGAACACACAGGAGCAAATCATGCCTGAAGCCAAAGACAACAACCGCAAGTACGTTTCCTTTTCGCACACCTTTTCTGACCCGTGGTCCGGGGAGAACGCGGAAGACGCGCTGGACGTGACTCTGACGTTCCGCTTTTCCAAGCCGACCAAGACGCAGATTCAGCGTTTGCAGGATAAAGCGCCGAAAAATCCCGGCCAGGCGTCCCGCAATCTGCTGCTGGAAGTGGTGCATCCCGACGACAAACAGGCGCTCACGGACAAGATGGAGGAATACCCCGGCATTGCCACCAGCTTTGCCACGGCCATCATCAAGGGCGTGGGCATTTCCAGCGACCTGGGAAACTAGCGGAGCCGGACGGCTACGGCCAGGGCGACGCCCTGATTCAGTTCTGGCTGCACGCCGCGCCGGAGGAAAACCTTGAAGAGTGGGCGGAACAGGTGCGCCGGGCCGTATGGATGGAACGGCGCTACTTTGCCTCCATGTCCCGCAGCTTCTGGGGCGTCAGAAAGGAATAACGATGGAAGTTTTCAGCGTTTTCGCAACTCTTTCGTTAGTAGATATGCTGTCCGGCCCGCTTGACCGCATCAAGCGGGCCATGAGCGGCGTCAACGCGGCCACGGCGGGACTGGGAACGCGCATGGGCAATCTGGCCCTTGCCATGGCTCCGGCGGCGCTGGCCGCCGGGGTCATGCTCGGTTCGTTCGGAGCCTGCGTGGGCGTGGCCGCAGGCTTTGAAGACCAGATGGCGAAGGTGGGGGCCGTGTCCCGCGCGTCGTCGGAGGAAATGGCGGCGCTGGAAGCCACGGCGCGGGAGCTGGGCGCGACCACGCAGTTCACCGCCGTTCAGGTGGGGCAGGCCGAACAGTATCTGGCCATGGCGGGCTTTTCGGCAAAAGAAAACATAGCGGCACTGCCGGGCGTGCTGAACCTTGCTGCGGCCACGGCCACGGATCTGGGGCGCGCGGCGGACATATCCTCGGACATCCTTTCCGCGTTCGGCATGCAAGCCGAAGAAATGACCCGTGTTGCGGATACCCTGGCCCTGACCTGCGCCACGGCCAACGTCAATATGGAGCTTCTGGGCGACACCATGAAGTATGTCGCCCCGGTGGCGCGCATGGCCGGTCTGTCTCTGGAAGAAACGGCGGCCATGGCGGGCCTGCTCGGCAACGTGGGCATCAAGGGCAGCCAGGCGGGCACCACGCTCAAGGCCATGCTGAACAAGATGGCCGCGCCGACAAAGGAAGCGCAGGAACTTTTCCAGAAGCTGGGCGTGACGGTGAAGGACAGCGCGGGCAATCTGCGCAGCCCTGTGGCCGTGCTGGGAGAAATGGCGGAGGGCCTCAAGACCATGGGCACGGCGGAACAGATCGCCGCCATGAAGATGATAGTGGGCGAAGAGGCCATCGCCGGATTTTCGGAGCTTATCAAGCAGGAAGGTATCGGGGCCATAGCCGAGTACGCCAGGCAGCTTGAGGCCGGGGGCGGTTCGGCGGCGGAAATGGCCGCGCGGATGAACGACACGCTGGCCGGTTCTCTGCGCGGCATGGGGTCGGCCTGGGAAAGCCTGCAAATCACCATCGGCAAGCTGTTTCTTCCCGTGGTCCGGGCCGTGGTGGACGCCCTGACCGGGCTGCTGCGTCTTCTGGACAAGGCGGCGCAGAGCAAGGTCGGGGCCGCCGTTCTCAAGATGGCTGCGGCTCTGGCCACCGGTGTTGTGGCTGTGACGGCGTTTTCCGCCGGGCTATGGGCGGTGTCCAAGGCCGCGCCATTTGTGTCCAGGACACTGCTTGCCATCAAAACGGCCCTGTTGGGGCTGGGCTGGCCGGTGTGGGCGCTGATAGCCGCCGTCGGTCTTTTGTATGCGGCCTGGAAAAAGGACTTCGGAGGCATAGCCACCACGCTTTCCCGCTGGGGACGGAACATTTCGCTGGTGGTTCGGGGCGTGACGGCGGTGTTCGGCTCGCTCAAGGACGGCGTGGGAGAAATCCGGGGCGAACTGGCGGAAGATATTCAGGCGGCGGGGCTGGTGGGCGTTGTGACCACGGTGGCCCGCGTGGTGCATCGTATCCGGGAATTTTTCGCGGGTATCTGGGACGGGCTGAACTTCGACGGCGCGGTGACGGCGCTTACCCCGGCCATTCTCAAAATAGGAGAGCTTTTCGACTTCGTGGGCAACCTTATAGGGTCCGTCTTCGGTAGCGAGGTGAAAAGTGCGTCATCTGAGGCGCGGGGCCTGGGGGAAATCCTGGGCGGCGTTCTTTCCTGGGGGCTTGAGCTTGTGGCCACGGTGATTGCCAACGTGGTGCGCGGCGTGGACACGCTGGTGTCCCTGTTCCGCTGGGTATGTGCCATTCTGACCGGGGACTGGACCACGGCCACGGCTATGGCCGAAAACATCTGGAACAACTTCTGCGACTCGCTCATGGCCTTTGCCGACCTGTTCCGCGTCGGGGACTGGATACGGGACGCCTGGGCAAAAGCCACAGAATGGCTTTCGACCATAGACCTTTTCGAGTCCGGGGCGCGGCTGCTGGACACCTTCAAGGAAGGCATCCTGTCCAAGGTGGAAAGCCTCAAGCAGACGTTTTCCGACGCGCTTTCCAAGCTGCGGAACCTGTTGCCGTTCAGCGACGCGAAGGAAGGCCCGCTATCAACGCTGACGCTTTCCGGGGCGCGGCTCATGTCCACGCTGGGGGAAGGCATGAACGCGGGATTCCCCGGCCTGTACAACACGCTTTCCAGCAAGCTGGGGAGCCTGAAAGAAAGTATCGGCAACTGGTGGGACGGGCTGTGGAACGGCAAGGAAGGAACGGCCCCCGCGCTGGAACAGGCGGGAGCGGCCAGTCCCGGCGCACCGGACGCGAGGGGATTCATTCCCCCCGTTCCGGGCACGCCGCGAGACGTGACCGAAGTGCGGGAAAACCGGGCAAGCGCCTCCGGGGAACGGACCGCCCCGCAGTCCTGGACGCTGCATATCGCCAATATAACCCTGCCCAACGTCAAGGATGCGCAGGACTTCTTTGCGGAATTGCAAGCCGCCGCCACGGAAATGGGGGAAAGCATGGCATGAAGCTGTTGACGTTTGAAGACGGTATTGTCCGCATAGACGGGGAGGAGCTGCCCGGTATCCTGTCCGATCTGCGGGTCAGCGGAAAGGTGCGCTTTGACGAACAGAGCGTGGACAAGGCCAGCGGCAAGAAAAAGACGCCGCAAGGCTGGGAAGACGCGGACATCAGCCTGACCCTGTATCTGCTCACTGACGAGGCCGGGACCTGTTATGACAAGCTGGCCGTTCTGGAAGGCTTTTTCAAGAGAACGGACGGCAGGGCGAATCCATCCATCTTCACCGTGGCCAACAGCCATTTGCTGGCGCGCGGGGTTCGGCGGGTCGTGTTTTCCCGTCTGGATTCAGCGGAAAACACGCGGACGGATGAAATCCGGGCGTCACTTTCCTTTGTGGAGCATAACCCGCCCATCATCAGGCAGGAACGGGCGCAGGCGAAGACGCCCACCCCGGCGGAGCTGGCGAAGAAGGCGAAGGAAAAGGCCGAAAAAGCCGCCGAACAGCCGGAAACCGTCATAGGAGTGGATGTGGAATGATAGAAGGCTTGAATGTTCGCTGCAACGTGGGGCCGGTGGAAGTGCTGCGCAGTCCCTTCATGGAGCTGGTTTTCCGCCGCCGTGCCGTGGTCAGCCGGGCAACGGTGGTCATCCCGGACCCGGAGGGCGAGGTGCGGGCCGCTCTGGCGGTGGGGCAAGCCGTGTCCGTGCGCTGGGGCTACCGAGGCGAGGCCGGATACTGGCAGGAATGGGAAGGCACGGTGGAGAACATCGACCAGCCGCGCGCGGCAAGCGCCAGCGCGGACGCCGTGACCGTAAGCGCCGTGGGTCTGGAAAAGGCGCTGACCACAACCACGGTGACGGAGAGCTTTTACCGGGAACCGGCGGATGTGGTGGCCCGGCGTCTGCTGGCCCGTACCGGGCTTGCCGTGGGCACGGTGGACGTGCCGGGCGACGTGCTGCCGTATCAGGTCTTTTCCGGCGTGTCCGTGGCGCGTGCGGTCAAACAGTTATCCCACACCCTGGAACGCTCGTTCGGGCACGACATGAGCCGCCATGCGTTGTGGCTGGGTACGTCCGGTCTGACGTGGAGCGCCGGGGACGAACCGGGCGATGTGTACAGCGTGGCCACGGCGGAAAACCTGATTGCACACACGCCGCCGCAGACGCCGGACGGCGTGGGTGTGGTGGTATCCGTGCTTCTGCCGGGACTCACGCACAGCCGGCTGGTGCATATCCGGGATACGCGGCGCAGGGTGGACGCCACGGTGCGGGCGCTGGACGTGGTGCATACCTTGCAGGATGGCGGCAATTCCACGGCCATCAGCTACGGCAAGGATACAGGATGGCTTTAGGATGGACGAAAAACAGGGAAAGCGGGACATTGTGGGGGCAATACGGCGGCTGGTGGAACTGGCCATGCCCGACTTGCGGCATTACTACCGCATGACCAAAAAAGCCAAGGTGGTGGCCGTGTACGAAAGTTCCGGGGAATACTTTTGCGACGTGCAGCCGCTGCGGAACGACGAAAGCGCGGACCCGAAGGAACCCGTAGTGCCGCGCGTGGCCTTGCCCGTGCTGTGGGGCGGCCCGGATCGGGGCGTGGTCTGCCCGCCCGTGACGGGCGCGCTGTGCGATCTGAGCTATTACGACGGCGACCCGAACTATCCCTTTATCTCGAACATCCGCTGGGGCGGCGGCATGAACGCGCCCCAAGCCGCCCTGAATGAATTTGTCATCCAACTTGAGAACGGCGTGGAAATACGCATCGACAAGGAAAAGCGGGTGGTGACGCTGACGCCGCAGGACGTGCGGACGGAGGCGGGAAAAAGCTGGACGGTCAAGGCCGGTGACAACGCGACCATCCAGGCGGGGAAGGAAGCCACCTTGCAGGCCGGAAGCGTTTCCCACATCATCGCGCCGCTTATCAATCTGCAAGGCCGTGTGGTCTGCAAGTCCTTTGACGGCACAGGCAAGGGCAAGGCGGAATTTGAGGGCGACGTGGTCATCCGGGGCAATCAGGAGGTCACGGGCGACACTACGACCGGCGGAAGTTCCCGCGTCAACGGGGATTCCTATGCCGGTAGCCGCAGCGGGGGAAGCTGCCCGCATTAGTGCCGTTCTCATTTATCGTGCGAAAATCCGGCGTGAAAACCGGTCAAAACTTCCTCGCATGGAGCGCGTCCTTTCCGGGCGCGCTTCTCTTTTTTGTGCCAGTATTTTTCCCATGAGCAGCGTAACGACAGACCTCTGGGGGCAGGACATCGCCCTGGACGACAGCGGGCAGGCCCGCGTGGCGGCCAACGGTGAACTTTTGCTGACGGACGGAGTGGCCACCGGCGTCCAGGACATCCGCCTGCGCCTGTTCACCCGCCTTGGCAACCTGTTTTATGACCGGGAGTTCGGCAGCCTTATCCATGACTGGATTCAGGAGGATTCCACGGCGGGGAACCGGGCGGCGTTTGAATCGGAAATCGTCATGCGCATTGAGGAAGACCCGCGTGTCGTCGTCGGTTCGGTGCGCTGTACGGTGACGGCCTGGGACGCACGCTCCATCACGGCGCTGGCAAGCTGGCGTTTCCTGGATGAGGACACGCCGCTGAACCTGGTGTTGCAGGTGAACAAGTTGACCATGGAACTGGTGATTGAAGATGCCGACCCAAGAACAGACAGCTTTACCGCGTGTTTCCCGAACGATTGAGGAGGTCCGGGCCTCCGTGTTCGGGTATGTGGAATCCGCGCAGGACAGCCTTGCAGCGCGGGGGTATCTGCCCGCGCGGCTGAACCTGAACAAAGGCGTGGTTCGCGGCCTGCTGGAAATTTTCTGCTGGGGCTACTGGCAGATTTACAGCCTGCTTGAACGACTGCTCACGCAGGTGACGCCGTCCAGCGCCACGGGCGCATGGCTGGACATGCACGCGGCCAGCGTGGACCTTTCCCGCCGGGCGGCGACGAAGGCGCGGGGGAAGGTGCGCTTTTTGCGGGCCGCGCAGGGAAGCCTAGAGGCGAACGTCACCATCCCCGCCGGGCGCATCGTGCGCACGCTGCCGGACGGCGGGGGGCGGATTTACCGCTACGGCACGCAGGCCGTGACCGTGCTGCCCGCCGGGGCGGACTTTGTGGACGTGCCGGTGGAAGCGGAGGACTACGGGGCGGCGGCCAACGCCAGCGCCGGGCAGATATGCGAACTGGCGACGCCGGTTACAGGCATTTCCGGGGTGACGAATCCCGCCGGGTGGCTGACGGAGGAAGGGGCGGACGAGGAAACGGACGCGCAACTGCGGGAGCGGTACGCCCTGCAATGGCAGGCGAACAACGGCTGCACCAAATACGCCTATATGGCCTGGGCCTTGTCCGTTCCGGGCGTGACCTCCGTTTCCATCCTTGACCATCATCCGCGCGGCCAAGGCACGGTGGATATTGTGGTGCGGGGCGCGGACGTGCTGCCCACGGAAGCCCTGCTGGAGAAGGTACGGGCGGCCATAGCTCCGAACACGCCCATCAACGACGACTGGCTGGTGAAGGGGCCGAGCGCCGTATCCTGCGTGATTGACGGGACCATCGAATACACGACGGGCGACCCCGACGCCATCAGGGCGCAGTCCGAGAACCGGCTGCGGGCGCTGTTCGCGGAGACAAGCCCGCTGGCGGACGTGGCGGCATTGCAGATCGGGCAGGACCTGACGCTCGACCTGCTGACGCATACGGTTATGGCCGTGCCGGGCGTCAAGCGGGTGACGTGGGCAAGCCCGGCGCAAGACGTGCTGCCGGTTCCGTCGGACGGCGTGGCGTGCCTGGAAAGTTTGAGTTTGAGTGCCGTCATGGCGGAGGAAATGTAGGTGTCCGAGTTCTGGAAATATTTTCACGACAGGCTGGCGTGGCCGCTGATTCATGCGCCCGGCCCTCTGGCCGGTCTTGTCCGGGGCTTGAGCCTGGCGCTGGACGGCACACGGGACGACATCGTGTATTTTCGCCGCCAGTGGTTCCCGGAACTGTGCGAGGCGGCTCTTGTGCCGGATTTCGGTACGGGGCGCGGCCTTGTGCGGCACCCGAAGGAAACGGCGGAGCAGTTCCGCGCCCGCGTGGTGGGAGCCTTTCGCTGGCATCGTTTGGGCGGCAAGACCGAGGGCCTGCCTGAAATCCTCAAGTTTTACGGTTTTGACGCTCTGACCGTTGAAAACCTGCGCATCTTCCAGCCTTCGCGCTGGGCGGAATTCCAGCTCGGCCTCAGAACGCCCGCGACACAGGCGGAACAGGACGCCCTGCTGGCTGACCTGGATACGCTGCTGTGGCTGGTGAACGAATACAAGCCCGCGCGCTCCGTGCTGGCCCGCGTCTACACGGACACTTACGACCGCGTGCCCACGGTCTGGAGCGGCGGGCCGATAAGTGAACAGGGCTGGTCAAACGGCTTCTGGTCCCTGTTTTCCGGCGTGACGTGGCCGGGCGAAGGCGGAGACATCGTGGTGTCCTTCGGTATGGTGCGTCGTTTTCTTTCGGAACGGTACAACGAAACCGGCGCGGGGCTGGGGGTGGAGAGCCGGACGGGCTTTCTTGCGCCGTACATCGACCGGCCCGTGTGGAGCCGTTCGGCCTGGAGCGACGTTTTTCCGCGCAATCACGGCTTCACCATCGGGGAAATCGTGAGCCTGCACTGGTGCGTGCGGACAACCCGCTCGTACCCGTGGCACGGGGCCTGGGATTCCCGTCATTGGCAGGAGGCGGCGACATGGGACCGCATTTTGCCGGAATGGAAGATGCGCTGGCGCTCATGGGCCAGAGTGGAAGCCGTGTTTTCCTGGCCGGGCGACGGCAAGGAACCCCCGCAAGGGGGACGCCGCATCCGTAAGCCAGCCGAGCTGGCAACGGCTGCGCAGCCGGGTGATCCGGTGAAGGTCCACGGCGACGGCACATGGGGCGACGTGAACGCCTGCTATGGCCGCCCGCAGGCGATCATTTATCAGGGGACGCGCTGGGGGGACGCCTGGGGCGCGGACCCCGGACGGCGGGAACTGGAAATTCTGGAACGACGGCAGGACAAGGGCGGCCTTTGCACGCCCGCCGTGCATCCCGCCAGGCCGCAAACGGCGGGCCATGCGCTTGCCGCGTGCCGTTCCGCGCCGCTTCGTGAACGCGGCTGGCGGGGGCTGTGGTCTGGGCGCGGCTGGCTTGCCGACCGCTGCCCTGTCGCCGTCGCAGTCCTTCGGAGCCTGAGCGCGAAACATGAGGACGCGGGAGCGCCGCGCCTGTCCGGCGGCGCGCTGCTTACTGTGCCGTGCGCGGCGTTGTCTTCCCCCGTTCCGCAATGGGGCGGCCTGGATACGGTCCCGTTGGCAAGCAACCCGCTGCATGAACGGCGCTGGCTGGGCAATCCCGCCGGGCGGCGCTGGTACGATTATACGGGCATAACCTCAATCAAGGAGCAAACGGGCGGTAGCCGTTAGCGGGCAACGCCCGCTTACGGATAGCGACAGCAACCCGTTAAAAAAAGGAGAAGAAGCTAATGAGTCTTGCGACGCTGACGAAAATAGGACGCGCGGCCATCGCGCTGGCGCTGTCCGCCCGGCCCATCCATCTGGCATGGGGGAGCGGGAATCCTGAATGGGATGCCGAGGAGGCGGACCTTCCCAGTCTGGTGAACGCCACGGCGCTGGTCAATGAGCTGGGCCGCCGCACACCGGCCACCATCGGCTTTGTGGAACCTGACGATGAAGGGGACATCGTCATCCCCGTGGCCACGGGCGCGGGAGGAGAAGTGCAGGAAGCGCGCTATAAAAGCGTGACCGGCCCTTCGCCGTATCTGTATGTGCGGACGAACTACAATTTTGAGGACGCCAGCAACGCGGTGATCCGGGAAATCGGCGTATTCATGGATACGGAACTGAAAGAGGACCTGCCGCCCGGCCAACGCTATTTCACGCCGGACAACCTGAAAAGTCCCGGCCTGCTGGTGGCCGCGCAAATCATCGTACCGCCCATCAACCGCAGCCCAAGCGTGCGGCAGACCATTGAATTTGTCCTGCCCATATAGGGGGAAGCCATGCAGACGCAAAGCGGAAAACGCATAGACAACTACTGGAACCGCTATGACGCGGGCAAGAAATATATGGAGCTGCTGTTCCGTGACGGATACGGGACGCAGGCATCGGAAATGAACGAGCTGCAAAGCCTGTTCGCCGCGCGCGTGAAATCGCTTGCGGACAGCCTGTTCAAGGACGGGGACATTCTTCAGGACGCGCAGATAACGGTGAATGCGCAGACGGGGGCGCTCACGGTGGAAGCCGGTCTGGTGTACCTGTCCGGGACTGTGTGGCCGGTGGAGACCGCGTCCTTTGTCATTCCCGTGCAAGGTACGGTTTCGGTGGGCGTGCGGCTCAGGGAAAGCATCATATCCGAACTGGAAGACCCGGCGCTGTGCAACCCCGCCGTGGGCAGCCGTGGCGAGGGGGAACCTGGGGCATGGCGAAAGAAGGTGGAGGCCGTATGGGGGTATGACGGAGACGGCGGTTCCGGGGCGTTCTACCCCATCCATACGGTTGACGACGGTGTGCCGCGCGCCAAGGAAACGCCGCCGAACCTGGACAGTTTCAATCAGGGGATCGCGCGGTATGACCGCGATTCCACGGGCGGGGGAACATACGTCTGCTCCGGCCTGACCGTGCGCCAGGCGGAAGACGCGGGCGGCGGCGCGCAGGTGTACACGGTGGCGGAAGGCCGCTGCCGGGTCAGCGGTTACGGCGTGGAGCTGCTTACCTCTCGCCGTCTTTCCTACGCGGCGACGCCGGACCTTCGCTTCATCGACACGGAAGTCATCGAGGCGGACGGGAGCGGGAAACAGCGCATCAACGTGGCGCATCCTCCCATCCACAACATTACGGCGTTACGGGTGACGCTGCAAAAAACGGTGTCCGTGGTCCACGGCAGCTATTCCGGCTGCGCGGACGCCCTGCCGGACACGTCGGTCATGTCCCTTGTGGAAGTGAAACAGGGGGAAACGACGTATGAAGCGGGTACGGACTACAAGCGCACGGGGGATACGGTGGACTGGTCGCCCACGGGCAACGAACCGGCCACGGGTTCGACCTATCAGGTGACGTATACCTACCTGGACAAGACGCTGACGCCGGAAGACCCGGATTACGACGGGTTTAGTGTATCCGGGGCCGTTTCCGGCACGGGCATCATGGTTTCGTACAATCAGGCGTTGCCGCGTATCGACCGGCTGTGCATCACGGGCGACGGGACGTTTACCTGGGTTCAGGGAGTGGCGGCGGAATACAACGCCAAGGCTCCGTCCGTTCCGGAGACGGTACTGGCGCTTTGCAGCGTCAAACAGACCTGGCGGGAGGCTTCCGCGCGCGTGGTGCAAAATGACGGCGTGCGCGTGGTGGCGTTTTCAGACATGGAGGCTCTGGCCGCCCGCGTGGAATACGCCTTGCAGGAAGTTGCCCGGCAGCGTCTGGAAGCGGACGTGGCCACACGCGAAGCCGGGGCGCGCGTGGGGCTGTTCGTGGACCCTCTGCTGGACGATTCCATGCGCGACCAGGGCATCGAGCAGGACGCGGCCATCGTCAACGGCTTTCTGACCCTGCCCATTGCGGCGAAAGTCTATGCGCTGTCGCAGGATATACAGGCACCGACGGCGCGCACCTTCACGCCGCAAATCCTGCTGGAACAGCCGTACCGCACGGGAGAAATGAAGGTCAATCCGTATATGGCGTTCGCCATCCTGCCGGGCAAGGCCACGCTTTCCCCGGCGGTTGACCGCTGGACGGAACAGGCCACGGAATGGACAAGCGCGGTGACGCGTTCGTTCTATCAGGTCATCTATGCGCCGAATCATCCGCAACACGGGCAGACCGTCACGTCCACCAGCACCAGCACGGAAGCGGTGGGCACATCGCAAAAGGCGCTGGAATATCTGCGTCAGATTGACGTGGCGTTTGAGGTGACGGGCTTCGGCCCTGGTGAGGTGCTGCAATCCATCACCTTTGACGGCATCGAAGTATCGGCCAAGGAAGGCACGGTCACGGCGGACAGCTCCGGCAAACTGACCGGCACGTTCACCATCCCCGCCGACGTTCCCGCCGGGACCAAGCTGGTGGAGTTCCGTGGCGGAGAAGGCGGCTCCACGGCGCAGGCCACCTTTGTGGGGCAAGGCACGCTGGAAGTGACCACGCTGCGACAGGTCCAGACGGTGACAAATACCAACATCGACCCCCTTGCGCAGACCTTCATGCTGGACAAGGCCGTGCAACTGGCCGGTGTGGACGTGTGGTTCACGGCCAGGGGCGACAGCGGCGTGCGGGTGCAGATCCGCGATGTGAGCAACGGCGTGCCCACGCGCACGGTACTGGCGGAAGCCGTCGTGCCTGCGGCCAGCCTTGTGGTCACGGGCGGCGGGCATACCCGTATCCGGTTCGACGCGCCGGTGGCTCTGGCGGCGTCCACGGAATACGCGCTGGTCATTTTGTGCAACGATGCGGACACAGCGGTGGCCATAGCCGAAATGGGACAGTTTGACAGCCTGCACCAGCAATGGGTGGCCGCGCAGCCCTACACTATCGGGGTATTGCTTTCGTCTTCCAACGCATCGACCTGGACGGCGCACCAGACGCGCGACCTGACGTTCCGGCTGCTGGAAGCGGTGTACGCGGAAGGGACGAATACCCTTGACCTGGGGACGGCCACGGTGACGGACGGGGCCACGGACCTGATCCTGCTGGCTCTGGCGGAAACGCCCACGGCGCAAAGCCGTGTGGAGTACGAGCTGGGGCTTCCCTCCGGGGAAAGCATGACGGTGGCGGAGGAACAGGCGGTACGCCTTTCGGAATCCCTGACCGGCCCGTTGTCGGTCAAGGCGAAACTGGCGGGCGACACGGCGGGTTCCCCGGTGTTGTGGCCCGGCTCGCAGGTTCTGGCCGGAACGGTACAGACGAGCGGCAGCTACTATACCCGCAGCATTCCGGCCAACGGCGCGGAAAAAGCCGTATTGCTCTACAGCGCATCCATTCCGTCCGGGGCGTCGGTGACGCCGGAAATCCAGGTGGATTCCGGTTCGTGGGAAGCCATGACGACGGACGGCACGGTGCAACAGGGCGACGGCTATGTGGAATACAAATTCACGCATGCACTGGCGGACGCGGATTTGGTAAAGGTTCGGCTGACACTTTCCGGCACCATAGCGGCCCGGCCCATGCTTTATGACATCCGCCTCATGGCCGTGGCGTAAGGAGGCATTATGATAGACAAAAAATCGGAATATCTTGAACTGCCGCTGCCCAATGAGCAGAATATGCTTGAAGACGACTGCCCGCGTATCGTGGAAGCGTTCAAGAAGGTGGATGCTCACGCGAAGACGGCGGATGAACGGCTTGACGGGGTGGAAGGCCGGGCGGATTCTCTTGAAATCCGCGCATCGGCGCTGGAAACGGCGCAAGCCTCCACGGAGGGAACCTTGCAAAGCCACGCGGCGTCCTTGTCTTCTCTTGCCACGGAAAAGGCGGACGCGACGGCGCTTGCGGGCGAAGTGCAGGCCCGCACGGAGGCAGTGAGCGGCGAAGCCTCGGCGCGGGCAGCCGCCATCACGGCAGCCGTGGCCGCTGAGACACAGGCGCGGGAGGAAGCCATGACCGCCCACGACGCCAGCCTTTCGGCGCATGACGCGCTGGTGAAGCGCATCACGGTGGGGAGCCTGTCGCCTGTCATCGGCATCTGCTGCGTGGAAGACGGAGGCGGTTCCGGGCTGTGGTTCAACATCGACGCCGAAGGCCAGCCGGTCAGCCCGCCCAAGTCCTACTTTGATTACCACCCGACCTACAACGCCCTGCGCCGTGTGCTGGTGGACGGCCAGATGATGCAGGAACACCACAAGTTCTACTACAAGGCCTTTCAGATCGCGTCCGGGCCGTTTACGGGCCGTCGCGGGCGTCTGATCAGCCCCGGCCAGATGGATGGATTCAAGCCCTTCCCCAGCTTTATGAAGGACGGGCAGGAAATCGCTACCTGGTATTGCGGGACGTTTCAGGCCACGGATGAAGGCGGCAGCCCCAAAAAGCTGGGTTCCCGGCCCGGCAAGCTGCCCTTTGTAAACGTGAACTTCCCGACGATGCAGGGCTATTGCCGGAATCGCAATGTGGGCGGCGTGGACGGGTTTGACATGTGGAACATCTACCAGGCGGCGGAAATCCAGCTTTTGGCGCTGATCGAGGCGGGCACGTCCGATACCCAGGCCTTTTACGGGCGCGGGCGTGTGGACACGTCTTCCGCCGCCAATGTGGACGCTACGGACGTGGCCACGGCCTCCTGGCGCGGCCATATCGGACTGTGGGGCAATGTCTGGCAGATGTGCGCCGGGCTGGAAGTCTCTTCGTCCGGCACGGTGAAGCTGTGGAAGAACGACGGCAGCAGGGAATTTGTGGACACGGGCTTTGTCTGTCCCGCCTATGACGGTTCCAACCCGGCTTACATGCAGACATTGAAAACGGGAAATGGGGAAGGGTTCGACTTTGAGGACATATTTTTCCCCGCGACCACGACAACCAGTGCCGCAGCCGGAACCATTCCTGACGGTTTCTGGGGCCGCAATGGCAGCGCCGGGAACGTCTGCTACCTCGGCGCGTCGTGGGTGGATGGCGTTCGTGCGGGCCTTTTCGCCTGCTACCTGTACCATGCTGCGTCCCATGCGGGTACGACTATCGGTTGCCGCCTCGCAACTCGCGCCCGAAGCCGTCTCTTTATGGAGGGCCGGACAGCGCGCGACTTGGGGATTGCGTTCCGCTCCGGGCAAGAGAACCGGAGAAACACGAACCGGACCGGGGCGGCCAGTAGCCTGCGGGTGAGCGCGGCCCCGGCCCCTGGAAACAGCATGGCAAAACGGGCAAAACATATCTGGCCGGATATGGTGAGTTTCGGCAATCTTCTGGAGGCGTGGCGCAAGGTGCAGCTCGGCAAGCGGTATCGCCCGGCTGTCGTGCGTTTTCGCGCCGCACAGGAAGACAACCTTCTCGATTTGCGGGATCGCCTGCAAAGCCATACCTGGGAACCTTCCCCCTGCCGCCGCTTCCGTATTCTTGAGGTCAAGCCGCGCACCATCGACGCGCCCACCATAGGCGACTGCGTGGTGCATCATGCGGCCATGAATCTGCTGGAACCGTGGTTCGAGCGGCGTTTTATCGCGGATTCCTACGCCTGCCGCAAGGGCAAGGGAACCCACGCCGCGAGCCTGCGGACGCGGGAGTTCATGCGCGCCGCTTCGGCGCAATGGGGCCGCCCCTATGTTTTGAAAGGGGACATTGCAAAGTATTTCAGCAGTATTGACCATAACCGGCTTTTGTCCATGCTGCCCCGCATTATCAGCGACCCGGACGTGCTGTGGCTCTTTGAACGGATTGTCCGGCACAACGGGTACGAAGAAAAGGGACTTCCCCTGGGCTGCCTGACAAGTCAGTGGCTGGCGAACCTGTATCTTGACGCTCTGGACCATTACGTCAAGGACGATATGGGCGTGAAGTATTACGTCCGCTATATGGATGACTTCGTCATCATCGGGCCGTCAAAGGCGTGGTGCTGGGCAACGCTCGAATCCATCAGGAATTTTGTGGAAATCAGCCTGTTGCTGCGTCTGAACCCCAAAACGGGCGTCTGGCCCATAAGTCGCGGCATCGACTTTGTGGGCTACCGGCACTGGACGGACCACGTCCTGCCGCGCAAGCGCACGGTCAAGCGGGCGCGAACGGCGTTCAGGAGTTTTCCGGGCTTGTATCGGGCCGGAAAAATAGACTTGGACTACATCCGTTCCCGTGTGGTGAGCTTTACGGGCTACATGGCGCACTGCGACGGGCACACCACGCTGGAACACATTCTGGCGCGGCTGGTGCTGACGCCGGGCAACCGTTAAAATTTCTTCGCATGGAACGCGCTGCTTCCGGGCATGGCCTGGATTTTTCCGGCATAGTGGGGACTGACAGAGGCGGGGGCGTAGGTCGCCCCCACCGGCGGGCTTGGCAGAAGCCCACCACGGCCCCACAAGCGGGAGAAAGCCGCTTGCGGAGTATCCGCCTGTCTGTGCTTGTCCGCGTGGGACAAGGCATGGTCTAGCACGGCGGAACGCATGGGGCAACCGCTGGAAACGCTGAAAATGAAGGAAAAGAAGGAAATCCGCTGTGGCCATTGCAACAAGCTGCTGGGCAAAGGAACCGCCCGCGATCTGGAAATCAAGTGCCCCCGTTGCGGCACGCTGAATCATGTGAGGGACATAATCCCCTGCTCCGAGCCGTGCGACGGCCTGAACGGAGCGAATCATGCTGATCCCGAAGAAAAAATCGGCAACTGAAACCATCATCACGGTGGGTCCCTACCGCATCCCGGTGAAGCTCGACGCCTTCAAGGAATGGGAAGCCGCGCTCATGGCTGAAGCGGGCTTCACCGACAGGGAAATCAAGGCGGAAATCCTGCGGAGGCTGGGTTATGCCCAAAATTGAGCTTCTGCCTGCTTCCGCTCTGCGGCCCGCCCTCTACAATCCCCGCGAGGCTGACGCCGAACGCGTGGAACTGGTACGGCTCTCCCTGCGCAAGCTGGGCTTTCTGCTGCCGCTGGTGGCCACCACTGACGGGGAAATCCTCTCCGGCCACCAGCGGCACGCCGTGGCCGTGGACATGGGAGCCGCCCGCGTGCCCGTGCTGCGCGTGGACGTGCCGGAAGAACGGCGGCGCGGCATCAATATCCTGTTCAACCGGGCCACCAACGACATAACCGTACAGGATACCGAACGGGACATGGGCGCGGCCCTGCGCGGGGCGGATGTTCATTCCCTGGCCGCGAAACTGCCGGACATTGCCCCGGACAGCCCGGCGTTCTTTTCGTGTATGAATGCTGAAACGAGGGACGTCCTGCCCCTTGCCCGGCATAACGTCCGCCGTTTCGTGCGTCATGCCGCCAACGTGGAAACACTTCTCTCGCAACTCTTGACACCGTGCATCCAGCTCTTGAATCTCCTTTTCGTTCAAATCACGTTCGCCATTTGTGATTTGTTCTTCCACATAGCTGGAATAGGCATCTATCAGTGCGTCCAGCATGACCTCCGGCGTATCCAGCAGAAGGACACTGTACCATTCCTCACGGTTCGGCTCCCATCCCAGCAACGTATAGCCGTGGCTGGTAGATACGACTTCATACAGCGGGTCTTGCCGGAGAATATCGTCAAAGACCTGCAAAATCCGATCAAAGCTCAGCATCTTATTCGCCCCCCTCACCGAAAATCAATTCAGACAATATCGTTTCCTCAGCCTGTGCTTTCAATGTGTTCATCAAGCCTACCCATCGCATTTGATCTGCGGCTTTTAACGCTTCATCCACGCCTGCGGCTTTCATAAGCTGCGGCATGAGCATGTCCATGCGCTCGTTTGCAGCCTTGTCAATCTCCAACAGGTGCGGATATAATCGTCCTGTTAAAATCAGGTTGTTATAGAGAATAGGACGGTGCTTTTCCAAATATCGTTTTCGCATACGCCCATATTTTCCAATAGGCGTTCCAGCCTGCTCAGATAACTTCAAATCTGGAATATAGTAATCCCCGCAACGGGAATAAGTCAACCCTTTCATACGTTTACTCCTCTCCTTATACGGCTGCATGGGCCTGCACTGGTGCTTTCTGCGGCACCTGTTGCGGCAGCTGCCCAACCGGGATAAACACGCCGTTGGATATATCTTCCTCGCGGATCGCCGCTTTTGCAGCTTCTATTTGGGCTTTACGCTTGGCGTTGTACCGTTTTTCCCACGCCTTTTGCGCACCGCTCGCTTTTCGGCGCAGATAGTTTTGATGAAGCTTGTCCTTGCGTTCTTCACGTTTCCGCAATTCTTCCTGTTCTTCCGGCGTCAACGTCACTTCTCCGAAGTGGGGCGGCATATATTTTCCGACAAAGTTAAAGTAAATCTCGACCTCCTGCGTAGTGTCCTGACTGCCTTTCCGGGCGCGTTCGTGGACAAGAATTTTCTCTACAAACTCATTGAGCATGGTCGTTGTCAGCGTATCAAAGTTTTCATATTTGTCGATCAGCGCGATAAATCTCTCGGCAGATTTACGGTTCTGCTCATAGCCGCTGACCGCCTTTTCCAACTGTACAATCTCACATTCCAGTTCGTTTTTGCTCCTTGGCGTACTGCGCGTCAAGGGCGGCATAGCGGTTATCCGGCAGTTTGCCCAGCACATGATCCTCATAGATTTTACAGATCAGCTTTTCCAGCTCTCCGGCGCGTTTCTGCGCCACGGTCAGCCTTTTTTTCTTCTTGGATATATCGCTTGCCTCCTGTGCAGTCTGCGCATCCTGAACGGTCTGGACAAACTCGGCACGGTTGTTCTTGGAATAGTCTGCAATCGCCCGGAGGGTATCGGCAATCAGAGTAAGCACCGCCTCGGCGCGGATTCGATGTTGCGTGGCACAAAGCATCCCAATAGGATATTTTCCGTACTGACTGCAAGTGTACTGCGGAATACGCTTGCCGTTACAGGTACGGTGGACATACATCTTGCCGCCGCAGTCGGCGCAGTACATCAGCCCGGTCAGCGGGTGCGCCTCGCCCCAGCCGTCCGGGTAGCGTTTTACATTCGCTCGGATGCGCTGCACATTGTCAAAAGTCTCTTGGTCGATAATGGCTTCGTGGGTGTTTTCAAAGATCGTCCACTCGCTCTCTGGAACATAGTGGCTTTTCTTGTCCTTGAAATGCTTGCGGGTTTTGAAATTGATAGTATGCCCTAAGTATTCGCGCTTCTTCAAGATATTGACGATTGTGGAAGAACCCCAGCCGTAAATATCCTTGACGCTTTTCCCTCTGTTTACACCCTCGCCATGACGGGCGAGGTGAATAGAGGGGATTTCCACTTTCTGCTGCTGCAAAATCTGTGAAATCTGATAAGGACCGTAACCCGCCATCGTGAGCGCAAAGATTCGTCGCACGACTTCTGCGACTTCCTCATCAACCAGCCAATGCGTTCGGCTTTCATCCCAAATGTAACCGTAAAGGACAGTGCCAGTCAAATGCTTACCGCTCATGCCTTTAGCCTTGAATACGGATTTGATTTTCTTGCTGGTGTCCCGCGCATAATACTCATTCATAATGTTGCGGAAAGGGGTGAAATCATCATCGCCTCTGATGCTGTCCACACCATCGTTAATAGCGATTAAGCGAACGCCTTTCACGCGCAGAATCTCCATAATCTGCCCAACCTTGAGATAGTCGCGTCCCAATCGGCTCATATCCTTGATGATAATCGCTTCTACATGATCGGCTTCAACCTCTTTCATCATAGCGTTAAAACCGGGACGGTCAAAGCAGGTGCCGGAAATTCCATCGTCGGTGAAGTGCGTAGGGTTGGGAAAACCATTCTGGCGCGCGTAGTCCTCCAACATCTGCTTTTGGTTGGATATGGAGTTGCTTTCGCCTTGCAGCTCGTCGTCACGAGAAAGCCGCTCATAGAGGGGTGTAATTTTCGTTTTCAGCATATCGTTGTCCTCCTTTACGAAAAATGCTCTAAGTGCCTTCACTAATCATGAGAAAATCTCGTGATTAAGAGGGTACTTAGAGCATACAACTCCCGCCGCCAATTTATATTTATGATATTGGCGCACGGCAAAGTGATCCGGGTCTTTTTCTTCGAGCGCGTCAAAGAGCAGATCGACGGGGTTTTTGAAGTTGTCGTCGTCCTCGCGCACTTCCATCGCGTTAATCATTGCCACCAGCGTGTTGAAGTTCTGCTCGTGCGGTGGTGCTTCGTAAAAGATGTAGCCCATCAGCGCGCAATACAGCAGCATTTCGGCGTTTCGCCAGAATGGGTCGCCGCTTTTCTGCCCGCCGTCGGTATTGGTAATCAGGACATTTGCCAGCTTCAAGATATCCTTTTCCGAATGAATGTAATGGAACGGGTTATAGTGGAGCGACTTTTTGAAGTTGATGGTGTTGAAGAATCGAATCTGATACTTTTTCTTTTCCAGCAGATGTCCGCACTCGATGAGTAGGCTGCCTTTTGGGTCTGTTATGACATAGCTGGAATGGCATTGCATGAGATTGGGCTTCAAAAGGTAGCGGGGTTTGCCGCTGCCCGAACCGCCGATGACCAGGACGTTTTTGTTCCGCGCCGTCCTGGGGTCTTTGGGGCGGTTGTTCATGGTCAGCCGTTCCGTCTGCGTCAGCAGGATGTTGTTTTTGAAAACGGGGTCGATAAACGGCTCGATGTCCTTGCGCGTCCCCCAGCGTGCGGAGCCAT
>OHBM01001220.1_pt1 | contig 19392 bp, 18 predicted proteins | sample 1577251 | NCBI WGS metagenome assembly OHBM01 (sample SAMEA3541557, study PRJEB24748) | human gut metagenome | biome: human gut; feature: human-associated habitat; material: faeces | place: China | collected 2012 | reverse complement strand
TGAGCGCAAGCGGTACTGTAATAAGTACATTCAGTACTACACTCAGGATCATGATTCCCATGATCATCTGCATCCAGTTCATCTGCGCTTCGATCGTGCTTCCTGGATCGGTCAGATATACCGCAAAATAGATCGGAAGCTGTGAGACTGTGTTCAGAAGTGCCATTACAAATGCCGCGATCAGCACTCTGTCCGGCTGATTATGAAACATATACAGAAGATTTCCAAGGCTGAACTCCCTGCCTCTGCTCATATTCAACATCATATAGCTGTATCCTGTACCGAATACCATCGCGATCAGCGACACAACAAATACAAAAATCTGCCCGGCTGCGATCTCCAGCATAGAACTTCCCGGAAAAAGCTCCAGCGAAAGGACATTTCCCAGAAAGTTCACCGCCATATAAGCCAGCATTCCCGCGATCGCGATGATCCAGTTTCCTCTGAGAGCTGCCTTGGCACTTGTTTTCCAGTATTTTCGGTTTCTTTTCATTTTTGACTCCTGTTTTCTGTAAACAACGAAGGAATTCCACCCCTGAAACCACAGAGATGAAATTCCTTCCATTTTATTTAATCTGCCAGGTTAAATGCGTCATGTACTGCGTTCATCGCTCTTACACCGTCTTTTTCGTTGATAAGAACTGTCACGCGGATCTCTGATGTGGAGATCATGTTAATGTTAACGCCCTCATTATAAAGACTCTCAAACATCTTTGCCGCAACACCAGGATTACTCATCATTCCGGCTCCGACAATAGAAAGTTTGGCAATATTTCTCTCAGAATGAAGTTCCTGGTATCCAAGTCTTGCTTTGTTTTCATCAAGGACTGCCATTGCATCATCCAGATCCTTGTCATCTACGGTGAAGGAAATATCCTTGGTTCCCGCACGTCCGATAGACTGAAGGATCACATCTACGTTGATGTTTTTCTTTGCCAGTACATCAAATAATCTGAACGCCACGCCCGGGGTATCCTTCAGACCGATCACGGCGATTCTTACTGCATCTGTATCAAGCGCAACTCCGCTGATCAGCATTCTTTCCACTGTTACTTCCTCCTTTACAACAGTTCCTTCGCTTGTATTCAAACTGGAACGTACCACGAGCGGTACGCCGTATTTCTTTGCCATTTCCACAGAACGATTGTGGAGCACTCCGGCACCAAGTGTTGCCAGATCCAGCATCTCATCATAAGTGATCTCCTTGAGCTTGCGGGCATTCGGAACCTTACGCGGGTCAGCGGTATAAACACCGTCCACATCGGTATAGATCTCACAGGCATCTGCATGAAGCGCTGCCGCAAGAGCTACGGCTGTGGTATCAGAACCGCCACGTCCAAGTGTGGTATAGTCATTATATTTATCAATGCCCTGGAAGCCTGTGACCACAACGATCCTGCGGTTATCCAGCTCTCTGCGGATACGTGCCGCATCGATCTTTTTCAGGCGTGCGCTGCTATGTGCACTTGTTGTGTGCATAGCTACCTGAAAGGCGTTCAGAGAAACAGCCGGTACTCCCAGACTGTCCATAGCCATGGACATCAGTGCCACTGACATCTGCTCTCCGATGGTAAAAAGCATATCCATCTCACGCTTCGGCGGTTTCTCATTGATATCCTTTGCCATAGTGATGAGTTTATCTGTGTATTTACCCATTGCAGAAAGAACTACCACCACATCATTGCCTTTTTTGTATTCTTCTATGCATCTTCCGGCGACATTAAAGATACGCTCTTTGTTTGCAACTGAAGTGCCGCCGAATTTTTTTACTATTAACATAGTTTCTCCCCCGAAAAAAATGTCAGTCTTTGACACGGATCATAGTGACCACACTGCCATTTAATTTCTGAACTTTTTCTTTATATTCTCCCTGTTTCATCTTGGTGGTGATAAATCCAAATTCACCCGGGAGGTTCTTGAGATTTACGATCTCAACGTCGTCAAAAACAGCTTCTACCTGGTCTACGGTTGTGCCTTCGACTCTTACAAAAAATCTTCCCTCAACTTCATCCATCGGAATCAGTTCAAGCGGTTTGCTGGACCAGTTTGTCATAATGTTCTTGTGGAGGTGCTTTGCTTCGTCTACTACGTCAGCAACTACTGCGCTTGCTGTCGGAAGTTTGCCTGCGCCGCTTCCATAGAACATTGCATCACCAAGGACATTGCCATGGACAAATACTGCATTGAATACGTCATTTACGCTGTAAAGCGGGCTGCTCTTACCTACCAGGAACGGTGCTACCATTGCGTAGAAAGAATCGTCTCCGATCTTGCGGCTGGTACCGAGAAGTTTGATCGTCATGTCAAGTTCTTCTGCGTACTGCATATCCTCTGGTGTGATCTTGGTGATTCCTTCGGTATAAATATCCTCGTAATTCAGGAATTTACCGTATGCCAGAGAAGAAAGGATCGCGATCTTACGGCATGCATCATATCCCTCTACATCGGCTGTCGGGTCTGCCTCGGCGTATCCCTTTGCCTGAGCTTCCTTGAGAACTGTATCAAATTCGCAGCCTTCTGTGCTCATCTTGTACATCATGTAGTTGGTGGTTCCGTTGAGGATACCTGTGATCTCATCGATCTCATCTGCTGTCAGAGAAGAGTTCAGTGCACGGATGATCGGGATTCCACCACCGCAGCTTGCTTCAAACAGGAAGTTGATGTTTTTCTCGCGTGCGATCTCCATAAGTTCCGGGCCGTGTTTGGCTACCAGGGCTTTGTTGGAGGTGCAGACGCTTTTGCCGGATTCGAGGGCACGTTTTACAAAGGTGTATGCCGGCTCGATTCCTCCCATAACTTCTACTACGATGTCTACCTCCGGATCGTTTGCGATCACGTCATAGTCGTGAACAAGGACTTTCTCTACCGGATCTCCCGGGAAATCTCTCAGATCCAGTACATATTTGATGTTGATCTCTGCGCCGGCTCTCTTATTGATGCTGTTATGGTTGGTGTTGATAACCTCTACCACACCGCTTCCTACTGTACCGTATCCTAATACTGCAATATTTACCATAGCTTGGTTTCCTCCTGCGTTCTTTCTTATAGTTATTCTCTTCCGAGGATCTTCAGATAATGGATTCCATCTCTCTGTTCGATCTCATCCACCATAGCCTCTGCGTCTCCCTCACCCGGCAGGATATCCACGCTGAGTGTGAGGGTTGCCACTCCATTGATCGGAATACTCTGATGGATCGTCAGGATATTTCCATGGAAACGTGCAATGGTCTGAAGCACAACAGACAAGATTCCCGGTTCATCATCCATCTGAATGATGAAAGTGATCGTCTTTCCTCTGGCTTCTTCGTGAAAAGGAAAAATATCATCCTTATATTTATAAAAGGAGCTTCTGCTGATACCGGTCTGCTCTGCTGCTTCCTGCACAGTGCTCACTTTCTCTGAATCGAGTAATTTCTTTGCCTGTACCACTTTCAACAAAACTTCCGGAACCGCTCGCTCCCTGACTACAAAATACTTCTTTTTTTCTGTTGTTTTTCCCATTATGACCTTCCTGTCTCTGCTGACTTTATCGTTACTGTTCACAGCAACTCTTTATCCATTTGATGAAACACATATCCCTCTCAGGAGATGTCCGTTTTCAAAAGACAACTGTTTTCCCATGAGGGATATGTTATCACACCTCTGCAAAGTCTGCAAGGCTTTTTTGCCTTATGATTCAGCCGGTTTCTTGGCTAATGCGATCCATTTCAGGTAGGCGTTGATGAACGGATCGATGTCTCCGTCAAGAACTGCGTCTACATTTCCGGTTTCTTCGCTTGTTCTGTGATCCTTGACCATGGTGTATGGCTGCATAACATAGGATCTGATCTGATTTCCCCAGCCGATATCGGTTACTTCACCACGGATACCGGAAAGTTTCGCTTCTGCTTCCTGCTGCTTGAGGAGGAAAAGTTTGGCTTTCAGCATCTGCATGGCTTTGTCCTTGTTCATGTGCTGAGAACGTTCATTCTGACACTGTACTACGATTCCTGTCGGGAAATGTGTAATACGGATCGCGGATGATGTCTTGTTGATATGCTGTCCACCGGCACCGCTGCTTCGGTAGGTATCGATACGGATGTCGTCATCGTTGATCTCTACATCCAGGTCTTTCTTGATATCCGGCATAACATCGCAGGATACGAAGGAAGTCTGGCGTTTGCCTGCTGCATTGAACGGAGAAATACGGACAAGACGGTGTACACCTTTCTCGGATTTGAGATAGCCGTAAGCATTCTCTCCGTTGACCTGGAAGGTTACGGATTTGACACCGGCTTCATCGCCGTCGAGGTAATCAAGCACTTCCATACTGAATCCCTTGCGGTCTACCCAGCGGCTGTACATACGATAAAGCATTCCACACCAGTCACAGGCTTCTGTTCCACCTGCTCCGGCATTGAGCTTGATGATCGCATTTTCGCTGTCATATTCTCCTGACAGTAATGTTTTAACACGGATGCTGTCGAAATCCTTCTGGAATTCGTCGAGCATCTCCTGAATCTCCGGAATGATCTCCGGATCATTTTCTTCATAGCCCATCTCGATCATGGTTTCCATATCTTCCAACTGGGTCTCCAGATTGTGGTATGTCTCCATGTCGTCCTTCATGCTCTTGAGCTCTTTCATCTTCTGCTGTGAAACCTCTGCATCATCCCAGAAGTCCGGTGCTTCCATTTCACGCTCTAATTCTTCAACCCTCTGCTCTTTGTTAGCGAGGTCAAAGTGAATCCCTCACTTCCACTAATGGTTCTGTGTATGTTGCAAGAATACTCTTGAACTGATCTAATTCAACCACAGCTTCACCTTCTTTCTATATATTCATATACTGTAATACCATACCATAGATTGGGTGAAACTGCAAGATTTGCAGTGTGAAAAGCCACGAATCCATTTTTTATTTTTGTATTTTTAACTCATCATTTTTATTGACATTGTATATAATATTACACACAATATAAGTATCAAAATTTGTATAAAGGAGGGAATTTCAATGGCTCAGACAAATATAAATATCCGTATGGATGCAGAACTTAAGAAACAGTTTGAAGCCTTTTGTTCTGACATTGGCATGAGTATGACAACAGCATTCTGTGTCTTCGCCAAAAAAGCAGTTCGTGAACGCAGAATCCCATTCGAGATCACCGCTGACAGCGATCCATTCTACAGTCCTGCAAATATTGCACGACTTAAGAAGTCAATAGAACAACTTGAAACAACCGGTGGTACAATACATGAGGTAAATATGGATGATAAAAGCATGGTCTGATGAAGCATGGCAGGATTTTGAATAAATAATCTAATTTTGATTGCTCAGTGTGGTTCGCATTATAGAGATAAATAAAGCAAGTCCCCATCATACATGAAACTTTTCAATGTTTATATGCATGATGGGGATTTATATGTACTATAATTCTATTCTCTCCAGATCCTCCGGGACGAAAAGATTTCCGTGGAAGTATTTCTTTCCTTCTTCTGTGTAGAGTTCTTTGCGGCGGGCAATGTTCTTGTCCTCGGTGTGGTAGAGGATCAGATTCTGTACGCCGAGCTGCTCTGCCAGTTCGCTGGCGTCTTTGGCTGTGGAGTGATGTTTCTCGTATGGGTGGAATCTGTCTGCCTGGTCGAAGAGACAGAATGCTTCGTGGAGAAGCCATTTGCTGTTTTCGGCGTATTTTTTCTCGCATTCGTTGTATGGTTCGTCACCACAGCAGGTGAATTTCTCGCCATTGCCCATATCCATGCAGAAGCCAAACTGTTTCGCTTTGGTGGACTGGATGTCGAAGAAAGTCGTCTTATGTCCCATGATGGTTCTTTCTTCTCCGTCTTCTACGACTACCAGATGCAGGCGGTCTCCAATATAGCAGGTCTGTTTCTTAGGATAAAGCATCTCTGCCATTTCCTTGAGGATGCGGATGACCTCTTCGTGTCCGTAAATTGTTGCCTCACCTTCGTACTGTCCCTGTTTCATATGCTGGCAGATCATACGGATCATCCAGACAACACCCATGATGTGATCTACATGTTTGTGTGTCACGAAGATCTCGCGCATGTCCATCCAGTCAAATCCGGCATGTTTGAGCTGTGCAAGCAGTGTATTTCCACCACCGCCGTCAACCAGCAGATGCTTATCCCCATCTCTCAGCACAAAACATGTATTGTAACACTCAGTTACCATTGCATTTCCTGTTCCCAGCATTGTAATATCCATAAAAGCGTGAACCTCTCTTTCGTATCGGTTGCAACTGTTCAGTACCCTCACAGTTACGAGTCAAAATTTTTCTGATATATTTTATCATAAGTACAAAAGAAAGGAAACAGCATTTGCCGTCTCCCTGATGCAATCAATTATAGATTTTTCTTATTTATATCATTAACAATTTTCTATTATTCTCACATCGAAACAATATGTCGCTTAAGCATCGAAAAATATATAATCCAGAAAATCCGATGCCAATAAGTTGACATAATGATCCGATCAGGCATCGGAAATAAATTAATCCTGTAAATCGATGCCGGTTTCTTGATATATCAGACATATCAGGCATCGGAAATAACCTGCTTGCCTTCACCCGATGCCCAACATGCCTGATAATCATTAAATTATATTTTGAATTGTATCTTATGAGAAAAAGCTCTCCGCCACGCTCATATCCGCAACATATCCCACACTTCCGGTCATGTAGATGGTGCCGTCTTTGTGGATGTCAATCTGGATCATGCCGCCTGGCTGGTTGATGTTGATGCGGTTTTCGGTGAAACCGAGTTTGTATGCAGCCATTGCTGCGGCGCAGCTTCCTGTACCGGAAGCTTTGGTGTAACCGGAGCCGCGTTCCCAGATCTCGATGTCGAGATTGCCGGTGTCAATCTTACGGCAGATCTGGAGGTTCATCCTCTCCGGAAATTCATCGGCGTTTTCCACATATGGTCCAAGTTCTCTGGCTGCTTTTTCACTTACCTCATCCATAAAGATGATACAATGTGGATTACCGATCGTCAGACAGGTTGCCTTGTAATCTTTGTCGTTGAAGGTAAAGTCCTCATTGATAACCTCACGCACCTCGCCAGTCACTGGAATCTCTCTGGAAAGGAAGGATGCCTTTCCCATGTTTACACGAAATTCTGTGGCACGGCTGTTCAGGCACTCCACTTCAATAGAACCGGACAAAGTTTCGATCTCAAATTTTTTCTCTTTGACATATTCATGGTCAAGAAGGTATTTTGCAAAAATACAGACACCATTTCCGCTGATCGCCGCTTCGCTTCCGTCAGAGTTGTAGATATGCACGCCCATTTTTCCATTGATGTCCACCGGTCCGTACAGAACGCCGTCTGCACCGAGTCCAAAACCTCTCTGACACATCAGAGCAATCTTTTTGCCCTGAAGCTGTACACGGTTCTTGTTCGGATCCAGTACCAGATAATCATTTCCAAGTCCCTGATATTTTATCATTGTAATGCAGTCTGTCATTGCTATGCCCTCCCGCTTGATTTGCTTATATTATGGATTTATCGTTACCCGCAATTCATTTAACCATTCGATAGTTCCAGTATATAAGCTATTTTTTACAATGTATATAGAATAAACTGCTCTATACCTTGCAAAAAATGCGGTCATGCTATTGTTTGACCCGTTCACAGCCTCCTGATCATGCCCATTTAATTGTTCCATAACTGGATTTCATTGTATACACCCTATCACATCTCAGGCGAAATGGATACTGTTTTCTCGTGACCAGGCATAAATTCTTGTTTGTGTGTGCCCGCTGCATACTACAGTCAAGCATTTTCCATGCATTTCCATATTTTACCTCGCACCATCCATGTGGAGACAATGCGGCATATGGTCCTCTTGCAGTAACTGCACCACACGCCACACGCGCATCATAGCCCAGAACTCTTGCAATATATGCCATTGTAGAGGCATAATAATAGCAGTCACCTCTTCTGTAAGTAAACATGTAACCTGCACAGGAAGCAATCTGATTTGCCCGTGGTGCGTGATCTGTCATATTATAATAAGGATAATTAAGCAGTGTACGGAAACAGGTTCTAAGACGTTTAGAAGGCAGATCTGTTGCCTTTGAGTATCTCATGACAAAAGCAACTGCCTGACGGATTTCTTTCGTTGTAACCCTTACACCCGTTTTGTCCACATAAAAGTATCCAGTCGTTTTTGAGCCGACAATGTGATTCGTGATAAGCCTGCTGTTTCGGTCAAAATAATAATATTTATTCGAAATTTTCTTCCATCCCTTTGCTCTTATTCCTTTTACAGAATAATACTTTCCATTATTCTGGCTGAACCATCCGGTATACACTTTATTATTCTGATATACTTTGCCTTGTCGAATCGTAATCCCGGATGCGGCAGATACATTTATACCTCCCGCCATAAGTGCCAGCGCTATTATCAATACAGCTATTACATTTTTCCATGCTTTCTCCTTCATTGTTCTCTCCCTGTATAAAATGATATTTTTTATTATACACCACTTCTTTTCCAGTGAATACTTCTTTATAATAGAAAGCAAACAAATCAGGAGGGCTTCCCATGGACTATTCGCAGTATTCCCTTGCAAAAACCGGCTATCTCAAGGAGGATTTCCGGCTGTTTCATATCAATGACCGTACAGACCGGGAGTTTGAGTGGCATTATCATGATTTTCACAAGATCATCGTCTTTGTCTCTGGCAAAGTTACTTATCATATAGAAGGAAAAGCTTACCACCTCAAACCTCAGGACATTCTTCTGGTCAGCCAGGGTGCGATCCACAAGCCGGAGATCGACCCGGCGGTGCCATATGAACGCTATATTTTCTGGCTTCGTGAAGATCTGTCACGTCCAGAGCTCAACACCTGTTTCCAGAAAGCCAACGACCGCAGCTTCAACCTTGTCCGTCTGGATTCTGCCCTCCAGGAACGCCTCAAAGACCTGCTGCCCGAGATCGAGCAGTCCCTGCGTGGTGACCAGTTTGGGGATAATTTCTTAAGTGAGGCACTTTTTACACAGTTTATGGTCTACATCAACCGGATTTTCCTCAAAAGCAGTTCTGCTCCAGACCGGAAATCCTACTCTTCGGACTCCCAGGTGGAGCAGCTTCTGAAATATATTAATCGAAATCTGGCAGAAGACCTCTCGATCGACAGTCTCGCCGGGAAGTTTTTCTTCAGCAAATATCATATGATGCGGAAATTCAAAGAAGAAACAGGCTACACGATCCACAACTACATCGTCAGCAAACGCCTGCTTCACGCCCGCTCTCTGATCTCCCAGGGAATGCCCATAATGAAAGCCGCCCAGATGAGCGGCTTTCGGGATTACACTACGTTTGTCCGTGCTTACAAAAAGCAGTTCGGAACAGTGCCAACACAGCGATGATCATTTTTCTTTTTCATAGAGGAATTCTTCTGGCAGGCTTACGTGAAAGTCTTTTGCCAGAGCACGGAAGTTATTCGGTGTGATAGTCTGGAGCTTGTTTGGTGACATGGAGAGGATCTTGACCAGGATCTCTGCAGATTTCTCTACTGTGTGGAGCAGACCGAATGTCAGGTCAAAATCTTCTCCGGAACAGAACATTCCGTGATGTGCCCAGATGACAACATCGTATTTTTTCATCAGTTCTGCTGTTTTGATAGCAATTTCTCTTCCGCCCGGAACCATCCAGCCGATCACTCCGACACCATCAGGGAACACAACCGGACACTCTGTTGCGGATTCCCACAGTTCTCTTGTGAATACCTTGTCTTCCAGTGGAAGTACGAAAGTCAGCGCGATCGTATTTGTGGTATGTGCATGGTAGATAACACGATGTCTTCCGTTTGTCAGTTTCTTCTTCACTTCATGGTTCATCAGATGAGTTGGAAGCTCACGGGTCGGACGACCGCCTTCCACAAGACCCCAGCGGATACGGTAGTTGGTTCCTGTTTCGTCAAGCTCAATGATCGCAAGACATACTTCCGGGTCCACGATGATGTTTCGGAAATATTTACCGCTTCCTGTCACAAGGAAAAACTCTCCTGCCAGACCCGGAACTTCCACTCCGATCTCTTCCCATTCTCCCGGTGCATTCAGTCGCGGTTTGATCATCTCTACTTCTTCCGGTTTCAGACGATAGCTTAAGTTTCCGCCGTTTCTCTCATGCCATCCCTGCTGATAACCGTCATCTGCCATTTTGATAAAGCCTTTTACGAATTTAGATTCAAGAATTTTCATTTTAATACTCTCCTGTCTGTTTTTGTTGTTTTTGTAATTTTGTGGTTTTATGTCTGTTTTATTTTAACTTTATGTGGTTTCTTTTTGTTTATGTCTGCATTATATATTGTTTTATGTGGTTTGTAAAGAGGTTTTTTCAAAAAATAGTCACAAATCACATGTGGTTTTCACAGTTCTTTCTGCAATACTACACAAAACCACAAAAACAAAGCACCAAATTCATCAAGAAACATCACTTCAAAAGAAATGTTTCCTGATACATTCAGTGCTTTTGTTTACAAGCATTTTATAACGTCAGGATCCTGTTTTTTGGTTTATTTCTGCGCCCATGGCTGTGTCTGAGTCTCTACTACAGTCACCGGATGTTCCAGAGCTTCATCCATCTTGAGGCAGATATACATATCCTGCAGTGCATCTGCCATTCCATAAAATTCTTCACCGCCGTTGATATACTCATGCATTTTTACCATACAGGAAGCAACTGCGATCTCGTCATCGTTGAATCTCGCATTGATAAACGGTGTACGGAACAAAAATTCCTCGCCCAGCATAACCGCATAATGTGACCATTCCTGATTTCCATATACGCCAAGATCAATCCTCCGAAGATCCTGTGTGACCGGAATATTCTGCGCATTCAGATAGCGAATAGTAAGATCATCGATCTCACCTCGTGTTCCCTGCACGGTAAGCTGTCTGGTGCGGATAAAAGAGTGATACTGCGCCGGGTCAGAAAAGTCGAAATATGCCACTTTGCCATTGTCGAATTCCATCGTCAGACGATCTCTGGAGCATTTGACAACCTCTCCATCAAAAACCATGCCCTCTCTTCCATATGTTTCCGTCACATCAAACCAGTAACGTTTTCCGTAAATCCTGCAGTTCTCAAATCCTGTTCTAAGGAACTGCCGGATGATACTCGCACCGTGATAACCGTGGAGTGAAGAAATATTGATATTTTCTACCTCACCAAGCTTTCCATCACAGATTGCCTTGTACCAGGATGCATAGAGCGGCTGCAGGAAATACTGTTCTGCCACCTGCACTTTTGGCTGATATTTCTGATAAGCATCCCAGAGCTGATGCAGTGCTTCCACGTCTTCTCCCGGAGGTGTTTCCGTCAGCACCGGGATCCCTCTCTCAAATAAAGTGATCAGATTTTCTGTGACGATTCCTCTTTTGATTGCCATTACGACAAACTCCGGCTCTTTTTCCACAAGTTCATCCAGTGTATTGACTACTTTTACACCGAATTTTGCAGAAAAAGCCTCACCTTTTTCTTTACTTCTTATCATCACTGCTGCCAGATCAAACATTTCCGGCAGGGCTTTGACAATGCGAATATAAAATTCTGCTCTCCAGCCGGAACCGATCAGTCCAAAACGAATTTTACTCACGTTTCTGTCCTCCCAAGATCATTTATGTCAACTAATTTTCATCACGGTACAGCGTATCCTCTGGATGCTTCCAGAATCTGATACCACTCATCATAAGAAAGTTCCAGTTCTGTCGCATCCACGGCTTTCTGGATTCTGTCTGCATTCATAGTTCCTGTGATCGCCGCAATTCTTACCGGATGAACAAACAGCCATGCGTAGATCACTGCGTCGATCGTAGTCTTATGCTCTTCTGCGATTGCCGTAAGTACAGTACGCAGACGTACAAATTTTTCATCGGTACTCTTAAATACATCACCACCTCCAAGCGGAGACCATGCCATCAGAGGGATTCTTCTTGTAAATGCATCGTCAACTACTCCATTAAAGAAGTTCTCAGTGTTTTTGACAGAAAGCTCCATCTGGTTCGTCACAAGCGGAATGTTCAGATAACTCTGAAGCATCGTCATCTGGGACGGCAAAAAGTTTGAAACACCAACATTCAGGGCTTTTCCCTGCTTTACAACAGTTTCCAATGCATCTGCAGTTTCTGCCGGATCAGCCAGCGGGTCAGGTCTGTGGATCAGTAGAAGATCTACATGATCTGTTCCCAGTTTTTCCAGAGATTCGTCCATTTCTTTCAGAATCTCTTCTTTTGTACTTTTATAGTAAATGGTCTTGTTTCCATAATGTCCCGGGCATACGATACCAGCTTTTGTGATAAGCTGCATCTTGTCCCTCAGTTCCGGACGTTTCCGAAGTACCGCATCTCCAAAGATTTTTTCACAGGTATAGCCGCCGTATACCGGTGCATGGTCAATGGAGGTCACTCCCATATCCAGACATTTTTCTACAAGATCCAAAAGTTCATTTTCGGTAAGATTGGAATCTGCGATTCTCATGCATCCCATAACTACCTGAGATAATTCCAGATTTTCTGATAATTGGACCGCCGAGCGCGTTTGCCGGACGCTGTGCAGCCGCGGCGTCGCCGCGGTCTGTTATCACGCCGGAATGGAGGACGGCGAGCGCCGCGCAAGCCAGGACGATTTTCAGTTCGACCGGAAAAACGTGATCGTTGCGACGAATGCCTTCGGCATGGGCATCGATAAATCCAATGTGAATTTCGTGATCCACTACAACATGCCGAAAAGCCTCGAAGCGTATTATCAGGAGGCGGGGCGTGCCGGACGCGACGGCGAGGCTGCAGACTGCATTTTGCTCTACTCCGCGGGCGATGTGGAGACGGCGAAATTCCTCATCCAGAGCGGCGGGGAGGAGCTTGGCGACGCAGAGCGGGAAGAGCTGCGCCGCCGCGACTATGAGCGGCTGAAGATCATGACCGGCTACTGCAAAACGACGCGCTGCCTGCGAGGGTACATTCTCGACTATTTCGGGCAGCCGCACGCCGAGGAATGCGGAAACTGCGGAAACTGCCGGAGAACGTACCGGCTTGAGGACATCACGATACCGGCGCAGATGATCCTCTCGTGCGTTGTGCGCGTGCGCGAAACGCTCGGATACTATGTCGGAAAAACGCTGATCGTCCAGACGCTGCGCGGCAGCCGCGACCGGCGCCTTCTGCAGCTCGGGCTGGACAGGCTCTCAACGTATGGCCTGATGCGGAAGCTCTCCGCGGAAAAGGTGCTCGCCATGGTAGACCGGCTGGAAGAAGCGGGGTATCTGCGCACGAACGCGCAGCACTTCACGCTGGAACCGGCCGCGGCCGCCAACGGCGTGCTGTTCGGCGGCGAAAAGATCGCCATGCCGGTACACCTTGAGACGGCGGCGCAGAGAGGAGAGAAAAAACGCCGCCGGAAGAGCGCGGCAGCATCCGCCCCGACGACCGGCACGGACGATCTCTTCGCAGCGCTCAAGGCGGAGCGCACGCGCCTCGCTGCGGCGGAGGGCGTGCCTGCCTATGTTGTATTCTCCAACGCGACGCTCGCGGACATGGCGGCGAAAGCCCCGCGCACGACGGAGGATTTTCTGGAAGTCTCCGGCGTCGGCGAGATAAAAGCCGCGCGCTACGGCGAAGCGTTCCTGAAAGCCATCGCCGCATACGAAAAAGCGGACGAAGCCTGAAAAAAAGGAAAGCCCTCCGGCATCCGATTCGGATGCCGGAGGGCTTGTGCGTTTTATACGGATATGCGGGGATGATTTAGTACATACCGCCCATGTCCGGGGCAGCCGGAGCGGCCGGAGCGGCCTTCTCGGGCAGGTCGGCCACGAGGGACTCGGTGGTCAGGATCATGGAGGAGACGGACGCGGCGTTCTCGAGTGCGCTGCGGCAGACCTTGGTCGGGTCGACGATGCCGTTGTCGATCATGTCGCCGAAGGTGTCGTGCGCGGCGTCGTAGCCGTAATTGACGCTCTTGCTCTTGCTGACCTTATCGAGGATGACCGCACCCTCGACACCGGCGTTGGCCGCAATCTGGCAGATCGGGGCGCGCAGCGCGGCAGCGATGATGTTCGCACCGGTCTTCTCGTCGCCGGAGAGCTTGGCAGCCGTCGCCTGTGCGGCCTTGCTGGCCACGACATATGCCGTGCCGCCGCCGGCGACAACGCCCTCTTCAACAGCCGCGCGGGTCGCGTTGAGCGCGTCCTCGATGCGCAGCTTCTTTTCCTTCATCTCGGTCTCGGTCGCAGCGCCGACCTTGATGACCGCAACACCGCCGGAGAGCTTTGCCAGACGCTCCTGCAGCTTCTCCTTGTCGTACTCGGAGGTGGTCGTCTCGATCTGGGCGCGGATCTGTGCGATGCGGCTCTGGATATCGTCCTTGGCGCCGGCACCCTCGACGATGGTCGTGGTCTCCTTGGTGACCTTAACCTGACGCGCGTGGCCAAGCTGAGCCAGTGTGGTGTCCTTGAGCTCCATGCCGAGGTCGGTCGAGATGACCTGACCGCCGGTCAGGATGGCGATGTCCTGCAGCATTTCCTTGCGGCGGTCGCCGAAGCCGGGCGCCTTGACGCACACGCAGGTGAACGTGCCGCGCAGCTTGTTGAGGATGATGGTGGCCAGCGCCTCGCCCTCGATGTCGTCGGCGATGATGACGAGTTTCTTGCCGGCATTCAGCACGGCCTCGAGCACCGGCAGGATCTCCTGAATGTTCGAGATCTTCTTATCGGTGATGAGGATGAGCGCGTCGTCGATGACGGCCTCCATCTTGTCGTTGTCGGTGACCATGTACGGGGTGACATAGCCGCGGTCGAACTGCATGCCCTCGACGACCTCGGAATAGGTCTCGGCGGTCTTGCTCTCCTCGACGGTGATGACGCCGTTCTGGCTGACCTTCTCCATGGCCTCGGCAATGAGCTTGCCGATGTGCTCGTCACCGGACGAGATCGCGCCGACACGCGCGATGTCGCCGCTGCCGCTCACGGGCTGGGAGTTGGTGCGGATGGCATCGACGGCCGCCTCGGTCGCCTTCTGGATGCCGCGGCGCATGACCATCGGGTTTGCACCGGCGGCGAGGTTCTTCAGACCTTCGCGGATCATCGCCTGCGCCAGCACGGTGGCAGAGGTGGTGCCGTCGCCCGCGACGTCGTTGGTCTTGGTGCTCACTTCGCGGATGAGCTGCGCGCCCATGTTCTCGAACGCGTCCTCAAGCTCGATCTCCTTTGCGATCGTCACACCGTCGTTCGTGATCAGCGGAGCGCCGAACTTCTTGCCCAGCACCACGTTGCGGCCCTTGGGGCCGAGGGTGATCTTGACGGTATCAGCCAGCTGATCCACGCCGCGCTGCAGCGCCTTGCGTGCTTCTTCACCATAAATGATCTGTTTTGCCATAATGATAGCCTCCTAATGAATCCAAGCAGTAGTGTCTTACTCGACGACGGCCAGAATGTCGCTCTGGCGCACGATGGAATACTCCTCGCCGTCCACCTTCACAGTGGTGCCGGAGTACTTGCCGACGATCACGCGGTCACCGGCGGCGACGGTCATCTTCACTTCATTGCCGTCCACCATGCCGCCCGGGCCGACTTCGACGACCTCGAACATCTCGGGCTTCTCCTGCGCGGATGCTGCCAGGATCAGGCCGCTCTTGGTCTTTTCCTCGGCCTTGAACTGCTTGAGGATCACACGGTCTGCCAACGGTTTGAGTTTCATAATCTATATGCCTCCTAATATTGAATACAAAAAAGCGATGCGTTAGCACTCAATTCCTAGGAGTGCTAACGCATCATACTATACCACAATTTTTCGGATTATCAAGCCCCTGGCGAAATTTTTTTGTAAACGTTTTATGACCGCGTTTTTCGTCAGGTATGGACAAATTCGCGTGTCTCGTGGCCGCCTGCGGTCTCGGGATGGAAGAAGGCCATGTTTGCCGGTACGAGGAAGTTCACGCCGCCGGGGATGAGGTCGAAATTCACGTGCTTGCTCCAGAGGGCCTCGCCGTCGACGTTCACGACGAGCTCGGTCTCGCTGTCAATCTCAAGATGGTCGCCCTCGAGGTGGGTGATGAGATTTGCCAGCTCACGGTAGCGGCCCTTGGCGTATTTGCCGACGAGCCGGATGAACGTCAGGCGCGAGACGTCGCGCACGACGAGAAACTCCAGCTTGCCGTTGTCGGGCATGGAGTCGGGGATGGGGTTGAAGCCGCCGCCGTAGAACCGGCCGTTGCACGCGCAGATGAGCGACGTGCCGCCGGAATACTCCATGCCGCAGCCGCGCACGGTCAGCGGCTGGGCGATGCCCTTGAAGAGGTTTGCCACGGCGGAGAAAATGTAACTGTCGTGATACTGGTGCACCTCGGTGCCGATGCGCGCGTCGATGCCGACCGAGCAGATGTTGAGCGCGTAGCGCCCGCAGCACTCGATGATGTCGAAGGGGCGCACCTCGCCGTGCACGAGGTCGGCAAGGTCGAAAAAGCGCGTCTTTTCCTCGCCGAACATCTTGATGAAGTCGTTGCCCGTGCCGCAGGGGAAGTGCGTCACGGCGACGTTGCTGCGGCCGGCGGCGCCGTTGACGCACTCGTTGAGCGTGCCGTCGCCGCCGCAGGCATACACCCGCAGTTCCTCGCCGGAGGCCGCCTCCGCGGCGATCTTGGCGCATGCATCCATGGGCGCGGTCGTGACATAGATCTCGTAAGCGTCCTTACTGCCCTCAAGCGCGCGGCGCGCCTGCTCGGCAACGTATTCGCGCCGGTCCTTGCCGCCGGCGACGGGATTGACGATGAACAGATGTTTCATAGTGAATTCCTGCACTTTCGACAAAATAATACAACAACTATACCGCGTGCGGCGCGGACGCGCAAGGGGAAAATCGTGAATATTTGCGGATTTTTAACTACCGGTGTGAGCATATGCACCGGCCTGCCGCTTCACACGTCCTTCGTGTACTGGAACAGATCGCAGCGGAGCGTGCCGTTGTAGAGCTTGCGCTTCTTGTCCGCCGGACGGCCGAACGTGCGCTCAAACTCCGTGTGCGACGACAGGAGGTAGAGCTTCCAGTGCGCGGTTTTGGCATAGGCCGCGCCGAAGGCGGCGTAGAGCGCCTCGGCCTCGCGCTTTTCCATCAGGCGCTCGCCGTAGGGCGGGTTCGTGACGATGACGCCGCGCTCGGTCGTGCGGTCAAATTCCCGCGCGTCGGCGACGGCGAACGTGATGCAGTCGTCCACACCGGCGCGGCGGGCGTTGTCGCGCGCCATGGCGATGGCGCGGGGGTCGATGTCGGATGCGAAGATGTGGTAGTCGCCGTGAAACTCGCGTGCACGCGCCTGCTCGCGCGCATCCTGCCAGACGGCCTTGTCCAGCCACACCCACTGCATGGCGGCAAAGTCGCGGTGGATGCCGGGCGCGCGGCCTTTCGCTGCCAATGCCGCCTCGATGGCGATGGTGCCGCTGCCGCAAAACGGGTCGCACAGATCGCCCCGGCCGCGGTAGCCCGCTATGTCCACGAGCGCGGCGGCCAGCGTCTCGCGCAGGGGCGCCGCCACGTGCGCCGGACGGTAGCCGCGCTTGTGCAGCGGCGTGCCGGTCGTGTCGAGATAGAGCGTGGCCGTGTCGTGCACGAGCGAGAACTGGATCTGATACAATGCGCCGGTCTCGGCGAACCAGCCGACGCGGTAGCGCCGCTTGAGCGACTCGACGACGGCTTTTTTGATGATCTTCTGGCAGTCGGGCACGGAGTGCAGCGCCGACTCCAGACTGTAGCCCTTGACGGGGAAGGCCGCGTCCGCCGGCAGATAGTCCGCCCACGGCAGCGCCTTGACGCCCTCAAAGAGCGCGTCGAACGTCGGCGCGGGGAAGCTGCCCAGCTCGAGCAGCACGCGCTCGCCGAAGCGGCAGCGGATGTTCATGCGCGCGATGTCCGCGTCCGTGCCGGTGCAGCGCACGCGGCCGTTTTCGGGCATAACATCGCGCAGCCCCATATGGCGCAGCTCATTGCCGAGCGGGCCCTCGAGCCCGAACAGGCACGGCACGCACAGTTTGTGGTCAGGCATCGGGCGTGTCCTCGGTTTCTTCGGATTTTTCGGGCTGCGCGGTCTCGGTCTCCGGTGCGCTGTCTGCCTCCGGTGCGGTCTCGGGCTTCGCTTCCGTCCCGGGCGTCATGTCCACGAGCTCGAAGGTGATGTCCGGCAGCTTTTCCTGCTCATACTTGCCGCAGAGGATGCGGATGAGCACCACGATGGCATAGATCAGGCAGGCGGCGGCGGCGACCGTCAGCCCCTCGACCCAGCCCTGCGGGATGCTGCCGACGGTGTCCACGCGCACGATCGCGTCGGGCAGGTAGTCGGCCGCGTCGTCGCTGTCGCCGATCGCGCCGATCTGCTGCAGGTAGGCGTGGTTTTCCGTGTACCAGTCGTAGAGCGCGGACGAGACGGCCTCCGGCATGGTCTTGACCGTACCGGTGACGCGGATGAAGCTGTCGACCGAGTAGCTCTGGCCGGAGAGAACGCTTGTCGTCGCGTCGGCAATGGTCTTGACCGAGGCGTTCCAGCGCGCGGGGAAGCGGAAGGCCACGAGCTTGCCGCCGATGGGCACAACGCCGTACTGCGCGCTGCCGCCGTTGGGGTCGGAAAACGTGTTGAGGATAAAGACGATGTCATGCTGCACGAACGTGCCGGGGTCGGCATCGAACGTGCCGGAGATCTCCTGCGCGCCGCGGGCGATGCGGAACACGCCGAAGCCGGACACCGCCAGCAGCACGATGGCCGCCAGCAGACCGGCCACACCGCGCCGGAGCGCGTGACGCGCGCGGACGCTCATGGGCTTTTTCTCCGCCGGAGCGGGGGCTTCGGCAGCATCGGCTTCGGCAGCGGCGGTCTCACTGGCTGTGACTTCTTCCGGCTGCGCGCACGCTTCGGGCGCATCGGTCTCCGGCGCGTCCGGCGCGGCGTTGTCGTTGATGATTTCTTCGGGGGTCTTGTGTTCGTCCATGATGGGCTCCTTTCTCAGATCGTGGCGGCGGTGTCGAGCATGGCGTCGAGCACGCAGCAGGCGAGCGCGGCCTCCATGACGGGGATCGCGCGCGGGGCAAGGCACGGGTCGTGCCGGCCGTTGATGCGCAGCGGCGTCTCTTCCATGGTCACGAGGTCGACCGACGGCTGCTCGCAGGCGATCGACGGCGTCGGCCGCAGGGCCATGCGCACGACGAGCGGCATGCCGTTGGTGATGCCGCCGTTGATGCCGCCGGCGTTGTTGGACGCCATGGTGATGCGCCCGTTTTGCAGGCGGATGGGGTCATTTGCCTCACTGCCGCGCATTTCGGCAAGGGCGAAGCCGCGGCCGAACTCCACGCCCTTCACGCCGGGGATGGCATAGAGCATGCCGGCGATGCGGCTCTCCATGCCGCCGAAG
>OHBM01001217.1_pt1 | contig 19406 bp, 16 predicted proteins | sample 1577251 | NCBI WGS metagenome assembly OHBM01 (sample SAMEA3541557, study PRJEB24748) | human gut metagenome | biome: human gut; feature: human-associated habitat; material: faeces | place: China | collected 2012 | reverse complement strand
TCAATCTGCCAGTCAATCGGTTCTACCCCATTAGCCTTTAAAAATTCATTGCACTTGCTGAAATGTCTGCAGCCAAAAAAGCCTCTGTACGCAGATAACGGACTCGGATGCGGTGCTTTAAGAATAAGATGCTTAGGGTTATTAAGCATTGACGCCTTCCTCTGTGCAGGCGAACCCCACAGCATATATACAATAGGTCTGTCCTGCATATTTACGGCATTAATAACAGCGTCTGTAAACTGCTCCCAGCCGTGTCCCTGATGCGAATTAGCCTGATGTGCCCTTACAGTAAGTACTGTGTTAAGCAGAAGAACACCCTGGTCAGCCCATTTCTTAAGATATCCATTATTAGGAATATAACAGCCACAGTCATCATGCAGTTCCTTATATATATTCTTAAGTGAAGGCGGTGCTTCCTCTCCCGGAAGTACCGAGAAAGACAGCCCGTGTGCCTGATGTACATTATGATAAGGATCCTGACCAAGTATTAGTACCTTAACCTTACTAAGCGGTGTAAAATGAAACGCATTGAATATATCATCTGCCGGTGGATATACAACATATTTGCTGTATTCGTCCTTAACAAATGTAAACAGTTCCCTGTAATAAGGCTTTGAATATTCACCTTTAATAGCAGGAAGCCAGTCATTATCTATCATTGACATAGTATTTATTGTCCTTTCCTGTATAAAAACTCAATCTTACATCAAACGCATAGGAATTCCCTCATCAGCAAGGTATTTCTTAAGCTCCATAATATCAAGTTCTTTATAATGAAAAAGTGAAGCTGCAAGTGCCGCATCAGCCTTTCCCTTAGTAAATGCATCAAGAAAATGTTCTTTACTTCCCGCACCGCCTGAAGCAATTACAGGTATTGAGACATTTGACGCAATTGTATTAGTAAGTTCAATATCATATCCGGCTTTAGTTCCATCGCAGTCCATACTTGTAAGAAGAATCTCTCCTGCTCCAAGTTTCTCTGCCTTCATTGCCCATTCAACAGCATCCATGTGCATATCAACTCTTCCGCCATTCTTATATATGCTCCAATGACCGTCGCTATTCCTCTTGGCATCAATTGCAACAACAACGCACTGGCTGCCAAACTTGTCAGCCGCATCAGATATAAGCTGTGGATTCATAATAGCTGCCGTATTAATTGATATCTTGTCAGCGCCCTCTCTTAAAAGCACCTTGAAATCATCAACACTTCTTATTCCACCGCCTACTGTAAACGGAATGAAAACTTTCTCAGCCACTCTTCTTACAAGGTCAACAGTTGTATTTCTTCCATCACTTGAAGCTGTAATATCAAGAAATACAAGCTCATCTGCACCTGATTTGTCATACATTGATGCAACCTCAACAGGATCTCCTGCATCTCTTAAATCAACAAAATTAGTTCCTTTGACAACTCTTCCATCCTTGCAGTCAAGGCATGGTATAATTCTTTTAGTAAACATCAGCAACTCCTTTTAGCAATTATAATGACGCAAAGTTCTTTAATATCTTAAGTCCTACTTCGCTGCTCTTTTCCGGATGGAACTGACACGCAAACACATTGCCGCTCTCAACCGAAGCATGAATATGAGTAGTATATTCTGTAGATGCAGCAACAATATTTTCATCTGCTGCCTTAAGATAATAAGAATGTACAAAATACACATAAGGATTTCCTTCAAGTCCCTTAAAAAGCTTTGCCCCCGGCTTTACATCAAGAGAATTCCATCCCATATGTGGAATCTTAAAGCCCTCCTTAGCAGGAATTTTCAATATCTTTCCCGGAAGGATATCAAGTCCTTCTGCTCCCGGAGTCTCATCACTTTCTTTAAACAGAAGCTGTAATCCCAAGCATATTCCAAGAAACGGAGTTCCATTATGTGTTACCTTCTTAATAGTATCAACAAGTCCGAACTTATCAAGATTGTTCATTGCATCTCCAAATGAACCAACTCCCGGAAGAATAACCTTGTCAGCCTGTAAGATTTCACTTGAATCTCTTGATACTAAAACTTCCTCTCCTAATGATACCAGTGCCTTTTCCACACTCTTAAGATTGCCTGCATCATAATCGATAATTGCTATCATTGTACTGCCTTTCCATATTCCTTTATTTTTAAGTAATAATTCGTGAAATCACTGTTAGACATATCTGCCAGTGATATTCCCTGTGCTTCAGATATCTTAAATGTGTTCTGTAAAGCATCAATTATGTTCTGATACTCTGCTTTAAACTTATCATCAATTCCAAGTTCCTGTGCTGTAGAACGGAATGTATTATATCTGTCTATTCCCTTAATAAGTGCATCCAACGCCTCTGTTTTCATATTAAGACTCATATAATTCTCATAAGAATCATACTGTCTCTTGACATACATTATGGTAGATGCCTGTTCATACAGAGTCTTATCGTTGGAATTAAGCTTCATTCCATTAAGCTTGGAATATGCTTTATCATACTCACCATTATTATAGTATGTCTTTGCCTGTGAAGAATTAGTATTATAATATAATGCTGAATTCAAAACACTGATAAGTACTACAACTCCGGCAACAAAAAGAACAAGCATAACCAGTGAAAGCGGCTTGATTTTAAGAATATCTCCAGGTTTTGGAGGTTCTTTAGGTTTCTTCTCTTTCTTAGGCTTAGGCTGCTTTACTTTTTTAGGCTTTGCCGCCTTCTTCTGCTCTGCTGCCTGCTTTTTCTTTTCTTTCTTCTCTGTAGCGGCTGCCTTTTTTAACTCTTTATTCTTCTGTTTTTCTTCATTATCGAGTCTTTCAGCCTCTTCTTCAGCCTTTTCTTCTTCTATTCTTTTTGCCTTCATCTGGGCAAGTCTGTACTTAAATCTTGCAAAGAAGCCTTTCTTAGGTGCTTCTGAATCATCAAGAGTATCCTTATTGCCGAATACATCTTCTATTATCTGTTCATTCTCATCCTTAGGTTCTCCATTATCAGCTTCCGGCTTGTCTGCAGACTTATCCTCTGATGAAGTATTTTCGCCATTACCATTATCTGCAGCCTCTTCCTTAGGACTCTCATCTTCAAGACTGTCGAAAAATACTTTCTTTATCTTCTTAAAAAAGCTGTCCTTCTTCGGCTTTTCAGGTTTTATCTTGCTTTCATCTACCTGAACGCTTTCTTTCTTTTCAGGCTCTTTGTTATCTGCTTCTTCATTGCCGGCTTCTGTCTGTGCTGCATCTGGTTCAGTATTATTATCTGAATCTGCCTTGTTATCGTCAGGCTCTGTCTCATTTACCTGTGAATCATTTTTTTCTTTCTCAGCAAGTTCCTCTTCTAATGCCTGAGCCTGCGCCTGTACTTCCGCACGCTTAAGCTCATCTCCCTGATTCAATAAATCATCTATTGAAATGCTGTCAGTATCAGCTTTGACATCATCTATCAAATCATCAAGATTCATATTCATAAGTCTTTCCATGTCATTATCAGACAGTTCCGAATCATCATCCGCAGGAGTTATTGTTGCGCCTGCTGCTTCCTCGACAGGTGTATCTTCAAGCATCTTATTAACCTCTTCTTCTGCTTTAGCATCTTTCTGTGCTTCATGTTCCTCATTATCAGCATTCTCTGCTTCTATCTTTTCCCTTACTTCACGGGCTATCTCTTCCGGATCTTTGTCCTCAATCTCCTGCTGCCATTCACTTTTCGGTTCTTCCTGCTGAGAATCTGCCTGCTCCTTTTCATTAATTGAATCAAGCAATTTATCCAGATAATCTTCTTCCTTATCAGACAAAATTCTCACCTCCTGAAATCAAAATATACTAAAATATTAACATAAACATTCATTATTAACAATATTTTACAAGTTCTTTTATAAACTGTGCCCCATTCATCTCAAAAGCACATGCCCTGTCTCCGATTTCCTTTGGAATCTGGTAGAATGTGCTGTGTACCCTGTACAACTTGGATTTCTGGTTAATCATGACAATTCTTTCAAACGGCCATCTTATAACATTAGGGTTGGAAAAATCCTCTCCAATTTCCACAATAACCAGCTTCTTTGCAAGAGAAGATGACAGCCATTTATTGTAGAAATCCCACTGCTTCTCCTCTTCCTCTGCATTGTTTTCATTAACCGGACAGACAATCCTTCTCTCATTAAAGCCTGCATCTCTGATTGCACCAGCCTTATCAGTTGACACAATAAAATAATTCACATGTTCCATTGATTCAAATATTTTCTTAAGATTATCATAAACTTCCTTATCTTCTGAAGCATATATTTCTTTTCCAAGTCCGAAAAGGACATAATCTGCACTCTTTATATCATCCATTAAATCATTGTAAATCATAAGTACCTCCATTCAATAACTATGTGATTATAACATCTTTTTGGGGTGTTGTCATCGTTACCTGTTTTGCACGAGCAGCCATATGCCAGAACTGCGTTCTGGCATTGTCGCGGCGCTCCTCGAGAACCTATATAAAGTTCACAGTTTGTGCAAGCACAACTGTGAACTTTCCATATCTTCTCTCATCGCTGCCCGCGCAAAAAAGGACGCCGCCCATTTCAGGCGGCGTCCCATAAGAGGAAGTGTAAAATGAAGAAAATTATCTGAGTAATTTATCGATTTCTGATACAAGCAGTCCGATTTCCGGCTTTGACAACTGGACATCTGCACCAAGTGATTCTCCCTTTGCTCTCATCTGTTCATTAATAAGTGATGAGAATATAACAACCGGTATATTCTTTAACTTGTCATCAGACTTAATAAGCTTTGTAAGTCTGTGGCCATCCATAAGCGGCATCTCCAGATCAGTGATAACACAGTCTATATCAAGCGGTACTTTTCCTGCCTTGGCATCTGATATAAAATCCCATGCTTCCTGACCATTATGACATAATGTAAGATTATCATAACCTGATTTAACAAGTGAATCAGATATCAGCTTAATAAGAAGAGGTGAATCCTCTGCTATAACAATATGTGCTTCACTTCTTGGTCTGCCTTCAAGCTTGAGAATATCAGAAGTCTTAAGACCTGTCTCCGGACTTATATCTGATACAATACGTTCAAAATCAAGAATAATAATAAGCTGACCGTTAATCTTAACAATTCCTGTAGCAATTCCATTGTCAGCAGTACTTATTGTTGTATCCGGAGTAATAATATCAGCCCATGATACTCTGTGAATTCCAACAACTGTATGTACATGAAAAGCGACATTCAATTTGTTGAAATTAGTTATAATAAACATATCCTTCGAAATATCTCCTGAAGGAGCACTTTTAATAACCTTAGCAAGGTCTACAACTGTTATCATTAAATCTCTTGGCATGAATATTCCTTCTACACTAGGATGTGCATTCGGAACCGGTGTAACCGGACTATATGGCACAATCTCTTTAATCTTGGCAACATTAATACCATAATGATTATTCCCTATTGTGAATTCAAGAACCTCTAATTCATTAGTTCCACTCTCTATCAAAATATTAGTTTCCATATTAAATTCCTCCATGTTGTTCACGAACAACTTCTATGTGAAGATTATAACAGAAACATATTAAAAAAACAATGAAATAATGAAAAACTTATCTTACAGGTCTTATAATGCTTCTGCTGCACAGATAAGTTATAAGGAAATATCCACCATAAATAACTGCAACGAATGCGAGCGTAAGCCCGATAGATGCTGCCATTGAACTCATTCCCATAGTTGCAAGAATTATGTTAATAAACTTAATTCCAAACACAGAATGTATAAGTGCGAGAATCAGCGGAAACGCAAAGAATATTCCAATCTGCTTAAAAAGTGCCATATCAATCATTCTCTCATCAACTCCAAGCTTCCTTAACATTCCATATCGTTCCTTATTGTCTGCACTGTCTGACAATTCTCTCAACGCAAGAATTGCTGCACTGCTTATAAGGAATATAATTCCTAAATATAAGGCAATAAATGTAACTAATGCTCCAAGCCCGACACTGCTTTCAGCCAGGTCAATTCTGGAATTCCAGCTAATGAAGCTCTTTTTAAATGATATATTTTTCATTAAATTGTCTAACTGTGTTTCAATAGAATATCTTTCTTCCTTAGTGTCTGCCCTATAGTCAGCACTAAGCCCCATATTGCGTACCTGCTGTGGTTTTACCGCATTATCAGGCACAACAAGAATCCCATCATTCATATTCTGAACACCAATCTTTACAAAACCATCCTTGCATTCATTATATCTTGGTTTATACTCTTTTCCATTGACAGATAATATAATTCCTTTCTTTAATGCCTGATTCCTAATCATAACCATGTTCTTATAATCTGCCACTATAATATATTCATCGTCATTAAGTTCATACGTACTATTACCATACAGTCTTGCAACAGAATTATAATCGCCAATAGTCATTACCGGCATAATAGCATCTGCCATAAACTGATAATCATCTGTATTAATATCCCCTAATGTATCTTTAACTGTCAATCCGGTGTTGTATATATTATATTCAACAACATCCTTAAAATACTTCTGTGCATCAAATCCACTGTTATTAAGCGTTTCTATTATACTTAATTTGGAATCTTCCAGCATTTCCCTGTCTTTTTCATTCATATTCTGTGATGTGGCATATGCCTCGCTCATCGCATCATATGAATATTTTGCAAGCTGTACATCAACAGGACACATACTGTCCAGATCCTTTGAAAGCGAATCCTTCATTGAAAGTGCTGCAGAAAGCACGCTTATTGTAATAAAAAGCATGATACATATAACAGTTGTCGAGAATACAGTAGTGTTAATCTTGCTGCAGAACTGCCTTAACACAAAGCTGTTCACACCTTTATAATACACACTCTTAATACTTGTGAATATTCTTATCATAAAGCCTGAAACAGACCAGAATATTAAAAATGTAGCGACACAGCCAAGTGCAATAGGAACGCCTATTTTATTAATAATATTTATTGACTCAACACCCCTTGTAACCATCCAGTATGCATAAGAAAGAATACCAACACCTATGACGAATACTATTGTGCAGACAACCGGGTTCTTCATGGTAACCTTCTCAGTTTTCTTACCTGCATTGAGAAGATCAATAAGCTTACATCTGCTAATACTGAATGTGTTAAATATCATAACTAACACATACATAATTGCAAAATATATTAAAGTCTTGATACATGCCTTCATTGAGAATATGAATTTAAACTTAGTCATATCAGCATCAAACATATTAGCAACAATCACGCTCATAAACTGTGAAAGGATTGTACCAATAACAAGCCCTGCCACAAGTGAAACAATGCCGATAAGCAGTGTCTCAAAGAAAAGAATCACTGAAATCTTTCTCTTGCTCATTCCAAGTGTAAGATATATGCCAAACTCCTTATTACGTCTTTTAATAAGAAAACGGCTTGCATATATAATCAGAAATCCAAGTATGCACGATACGAATACGCTTACTCCTGAAAGCATGTCATTCATCAGCTTGATAATATCCATCACATTTGCTCTTACATCAAGCATAACGCTCTGGCTGTCAATTGCATTAAACACATAGAATATTGCAACACCAAGAATAAGAGTGAAGAAATAGACGGTATAATCCTTTAAACTCTTCCTGATGTTCTTTAATGATATCTTAAAGAGCATTATTAAGGTCGCCTCCTAACAATGTCACAACATCAATGATTTTATCAAAAAATTCTTTTCTTGTAGATTCACCTTTGCGTATCTCATTGAAGATTTTACCGTCTTTGATAAATATCACTCTGCCTGCGTAGCTTGCTGTAAATGCATCATGCGTTACCATAAGAATAGTTGCCAAAAGCTCAGTATTAAGAAAATTAAAGCTCTCAAGCAACATCCTTGATGACCTTGAATCAAGTGCTCCTGTAGGCTCATCAGCAAGAATAAGCTTCGGATTAGTAATAATGGCTCTTGCACTTGCCACTCTCTGCTTCTGTCCGCCTGACATCTGATAAGGATATTTGTTTAATACATCTTCAATGCCAAGCTCTCTTGCAGTCTGTCTTACTCTTAATTCAATCTCCCTTGCCGGAACATTCTGTATAGAAAGCGCCAGTGCAATATTTTCAAATGCTGTTAAAGTATCAAGAAGATTAAAGTCCTGAAAGATAAAGCCTAACTCCTCTCTTCTGAACTTGTTAAGCTTATTACCTTTTAACTGGGTAATTTCATTGCCTCCGACATATATCTTACCTGTAGTCACCTTATCAAGTGTTGATATACAGTTAAGAAGAGTCGTCTTTCCTGAACCACTCGCTCCCATTATAGAAACGAATTCTCCCTTTCCAACCTCAAACGAAATATTGTCAATCGCTTTGGTAAGGCTTGATTTGTTTCCATAATACTTTTCAATGTTATCAATCTTAAGTATTGTTTCCATAATAATTAATTCCTTTCATATAGATTAATTATGTTTTACCACTTAACTAATCCGGTGTCGTTTGTTCAATATTACGGAACATTACAATTTTGTAACATTACTCCGGTACTATGTAATGAAACTATTAACAGGTTTTATTGATAATTCTGCCATCTGATATCTCTATTATCTCATCAGATAACTGGTCAAGTTCTTCCTTATCATGACATGCAATAATTATTACCGCTCCTCTTTTCTTCTGTTCTTCTAATATATCATGAACCTTCTCAACACTGACATCATCAAGTGCATTAATCGGCTCGTCAAGAATAATAATATCAGGATTTTCCATAACTGCTGCCGCAATTCCTAACTGCTGCTTCATTCCCAGAGAATACTTTCTGTAAGTTCTCTTATCATCAGGGTCAAGTCCTATATCCTTAAGTGCCTTTCTAATCTGTTCATCGCTTACTCTGTTCTGAATAGATGCCAGCACCTTAAGATTCTTAAGCCCTGTATAATTACCTATAAATGAAGGATTCTCAATTAACACGCCTATACTTTCCGGAAAAGATATATCTTTTCCAAGTATCTTTCCATCAATATCAATTATTCCTGAATCCGGAGTAATAAGCCCGCATATTGCACGCATAAGCATAGTCTTTCCCGAACCATTCTTTCCTCTTAATCCATATACCTTTCCACCTGTGAATTCCAGATTGATATCCCTTAATATTGGTGCTTTCTTTATTGTCTTATTAACATCTGTTATTTTAATATACATTTTTTAATCCTCCCTCACAAGAATATCTTTTTTATTAAATCCAATCATTCCGGCCACATACACAACAATATACACGACAAGGCATACTGCGACCGACTGCCATACCTGTATTCTCTGTGCATTATACACACTGCTTCTTACCACCATAGAATTATTTCCTATCATAAGCGGATTGTTTATAAATACTGACATAACATTCCATGCCATAACTGCGAGCATGCCAATCATCGGATTCGTAAACATGGAGATTGTCATCTGAACCAGTGCTGTTACCAAAGAAACAACAACCGGCATTACAAGCATATACACTATAATCCACACATTTGCCGGATTATCCGGAACAGATTTATTACTAATCTTTTCAAAAAGCTCATAATTAACCTTCATACTCAGGTTTCCATTGTATAATCCATATACAAATGCTGTTGCATACTGAATTGCATATACAGAAAGCACAGTCAGGCAGTTCCACAGACATTTACTGTTCCACCATAATCTTCTGCTTCTGCATTTCATAAGAAAATCAATCCCTACGCCTTCACAGTCATCATTGCAATAACTGTATATCATGAATGGGACAAGAAACTGAATCAGCATCCACACAAAAGGAAATACAATCTTTCCCTCCTTAATAATAAGAACAGGATCATAACCTCCCTGAATAAAGAATATCGTATCCATCATTCCAAATTCATGATTTCCTAATATTATCAGCACTCCGGCAAGCATAAGAACAGCAATTAAATATCTGAATTTGTCAGCATAGAAACCTCTTGCAATATCATGCCATATAACGCCTCTTATACTTTTGTTACTCATCTTCTTTTTTGTATTCATAATACTCACGCTTTCTTTGAAGAATAAGACCTGCAATAATCAGAACAGCCATAATTAAAGCAGCTATGCCAAGCTTTCTGGCGCACTCTCCGTAACTATACCATGCAGCCCCGAATATAATCAGCTTATGGTAGGTAAGCGGTATAAATATATCTACTCCTGCAAATATAATAACAGCCACACCTGATATAACATCTGACGAAAATATTATTTCAAATATAATTCCTATAAAACATGTTATTGCAATCATCAAAGCCATTAATATCCAGTAAACAAACATTACCTGTATGCTCGTCACCTCACCTGCCGGCAATACATCCAGATTCATTAATTTATAACTTGAATAACTGTTCCAGTTAAAAAACACATCAAACTTAGTTGCTGCATATGCAATTGCAGCCAGTTCATATATTAATGACAACACTGCCGAATACACTATCGTACAGATACTCTGCCACAGATATATTCCTGCTCTCGAACTGTATTTCAGAATTATCATTGGATTTCTGTCACATTTCATCATTCTCTGATTGCAGACAGATGCTATAATCATCATAAGAGGAAATACATAATTCTGTGACATACAGGTCAATACATCTAATACACACGGTGTTCCCGACGCATTTCTTTGTAAAGACCTTAAGAAAATTGTAAGCAGAACTTCCTGTGAAATAACTGCTCCTGCAAGCCAGAACAGCATTTCTGTATTAACATATCTTCTTTTTAATTCATTCCACATATTATTTACCCATTCTCACATACTTACCTGGAGTTACTGAGAAATACAACTGCCATTCTTCTTTGTTCAGCTTATCAGCATTTATGCTGTGAGGAAATGATATGCTGTGGATAAGGAAAGGTATATCTACAGTAATGCTTGTCCCCTGCTCAAACTTAGAAAAATTAACCTCTTTGTTAATATCTCTTATATAATCATTAGATATTCCCTGCGAGAAAGCTCCCGATGCCAGTCTGATATCTGCATAAGGAAATCCTTTCATCTCACCCGTTATATCTAAAGTACATTCAGCAACCATCACATATAAATCATCCTGCTCATCACTTATGTCTTTTCTTTTGTCAATTCCATACTCATTCAAAAAATCTTCAATTGACATAACCTTATAACTGCTGACAGATGCCGAATATCCATTCAATTCAACCGGTTCATTAAGCTCATATTCAGTTACACTTCCCTGTGGATACATCTTATTGACTTTAACTATATAGAACGCTGCCACTCCCGCCAATATACATACTAACGCTATTATTAATATTTTCTTCTTCATATCAGATTGCATCCTTTCTTCTGCTTCGTACAAAATACGATACTGTTATCAGCACTATTAACATCACCATATCAATTATCATAAATTTCAGTTCAGAATAACGCAGTTTGGATGCTGTCAGATATTCCATAGGGCCATCTCTTCCAATAGATGAACAAACAATATAATAAAAGAAATATATCATGAATGGTGTAAGCGCGACCATAAACCTGTTATTTACAAGGTCTGCAAATATGTATGCAATACAGTTAATCAGTCCAAATCCCACAAATGCAAATAAAAATACTATAACAGCCATTGCAAACGGTGCTTTGAAAAATAAATCTCCAAAAACTGACAGTTTCGAGAAATTAAACTGTGAGCTGACCGATTCGGGCTTAAAAGCCGGCAAAACCATAGCTGTCACAACAAATGATATAACAAGCGGAAAGCTTGCCACAAAACCACCTACTATAAACTGGGCAAAAAGCTTCGCTTTGTAATACTTCTTTTTATCAATTCTTGTAAATATATTATTAACATAGTGCTTTTTCACATCCATCAATATGCTTATAGAATATGGCAATGCTGTCAGCAGCGGCATAATAAAGTAATAAAGAAATACATAAGACCCCGGTCTTACTCCCATCCACTTCATATATAGTCCCGGAAGCTGTATACCGCTGTATTTTCCCATCTCAAGCAGTTTATCTAATGTTTTTCTTGCAGGAATAATCTCGTTCCATATATTAAATCCAACAATAACTAATCCTATTACTACAGATATTATAAGCATCTTATTCTTAAATGCTCTTTCCATTTCTATTTTAATTAATTTATTCATTTTCTCCTCCTGGTTCATGTATGATTGCTAATGGTCCTATATATGGTGATGTCCTATCATGAAAACTCAAAGCAATTGTGTCATTTTCAACCTCTTCGTCTGTAAATATACAATATAATATTAATTTTTTTGTTTCACCTTTTTCAAAACTGAAATATGTTTTTCCCATTTGATTGGCTTCTGCATCAGAGCCAACCGTTCCTGCATTTTTAATAGGCGGATGTGTTCCATCATCTTTTAAACTTTCTATATACCAAACAGTCTGAAAAATATTATCATATACACCAGATGTTTCGTTATCATCAACATCCTTAGTTATTTCTAATTCTACTGCTGCATAGTAATAATCTGATATAAAGTTATTATTACTATCCATGCTAGCCTTCTTATTTTCTAATCCATAATCAATCCTATTTATATCAAAGTCACACTGTCTCGATACTTTACAATCATTAACTCTTACATGAAATATGTTATAAGTACTTCTATCATTTTCATCATATTTACCGGCTGTCAAAATATGCAGTCTTACTTCGAACTCATCTCCATATTCAGCAACCTCGATTCCATCATAAGGCTTACTTTCTGTAGAATTATTTCTCACATTTACCGTTGCCATTTCTGTCTCTGTCTGACTTGTTGCAAGTGTCGGCATTTCTTTTTTGAGCTTATCTACCGGAAAGCATAACACAATTAGTTATCGTTATATTTTCACATGCCTTTCCATATTTCCGTCCATCAGCATCACGCCCCGATTTAATTGTGATACAATCATCTCCCACACTAATAAAACAATCAGAAATACGTACATTCCGGCAAGAAGAAGGGTTTATTCCATCCGTATTGGGACCTTTTGGATCTTTTGAGGGGTTATATATCGTCACTCCATGCACTGTTACATTATCACAAAAAGCCGGATTTATGGTCCAAAAAGGAGAATTGACAATTCTCACATTCTCTATCAACACATTGTTACATTCATAAAACTGAATAAAAGGAGGACGAAACATACGACGCTCTAAAGAAGGTTTATAATAATCCGAAATTTCCAGATCTTCATTAGCCTCTTCCCACATTCGTTGTAGTTTATTCAAAGCAGGCAATTTTCCTCCGTTTTTTTTAATCAGTTCCCGTGTTTCTTTCTCCCAGCTCCACCATTTAAATCCATTACCGTCCAGTGTTCCACGCCCGGTTATAGTCAAATTCTCCGCATCATGCGCATAAATCAGGGGAGACAAAGTATTCATCACTGTACCTTCCCAACGAATCTTCACAAAAGGAAGATAATCTTCAAAACGATCTGAAAAACGAAGAACAGCTCCGGACTCCACATACAAAGTTATATTACTTTTCATGTGGATAGTGGCTGTCAAATAAACACCTGCCGGGAAATAAATAGTTCCTCCACCTTCAGAAGATGCTTTTTCAATCGTTTGGTTTATTAACTCCGTACAAGATTCAATACCTCGGGGATCAGCTCCAAGCTCCTTCATATTAAAGGTACGAGCCCATGCGGTTACGGCTATAACAAGTCCCACTACACAAATAAATAGACGTTTCATTTATAGTTTTCATTTAAAATTTTACCAGTTCTAATTGTCAAAACAAAAGTACGAGGTATCTTCTCTCTTTATAGGGTAATAATTGTGCTTGATAGAGGATAGACAGGTGGATTAAATATGCAAAAGCGTGCATTTTATGTTCAATCACTATTTTAAATTTCCTTTTTAATCCAGTTTTATTTATTTTTGCTCTACACATAATTTATAATATCATGAAGACACTCTATGTTTTCCTTTTATGCTTATACACCAGTCTGACTATAGCAGCTCAACCTCTTTGCCAGATTAAACACTTCTCTGTCAATAGTGGCCTTTCGCAAGGAGTAGTAGTGAATATAATGCAAGACAAAAAAGGATTTCTTTGGTTCGCCACCTGGAATGGACTAAACAAATTCGACGGATACACATTTAAAAATTACAAAGCATTTCCGGGAGACGGCTGTACTTTAACGACTAACCGTTTCTCTTATATTACAGAAAGCAAAGACGGAGATATATGGTGCAAATCTTATGATAACCGTGCATATCTATTTGATATTCAGACAGAGAAGTTTATTGACATACTCCTTCCTATTGAATCATCCCTGCAACAGACCAACACAGTCAGCAATATCTATACCTTAAATAAAGGGATTACATGGATCACCTGCGAACAAGGTTATGCTTTCAGAATCAATGAGCAAACCTGCAAAGAAGGAAAAGATATCATTTTATACAGCAGTTTCAACCAAAATTTAAAAGGAAACAAGATATTCGACATTTACGAAGATTCCGACGGGGACGAATGGATCATGACAGATAAGGGAGTAACCATCATCGGGAAAAAACGAATCAACAGCGATTATCCGTTCAAAATGGTCAAAGAATATAATAAGAGAATATATCTTATCTCAACTTCCGGAAAAATCGCAATATATGATCCCAAGAACGGAAATATAAAATTCCAGGAACTACCATGTTCTGTCACAGATATCTATTCCATATCTTCCATTTCCCCTTCTAATGACAGGATCGGCTTAGGAACTGACAACGGCTGACCATGGAATACCAGTCGGTAGGCATTCGCAATATGCTTGCGAACCTTCTCGGTAAGCTCGGCTGCTTCCATGATGATGGTGTTAGGACCTGCATACTTCACAGGCTTTCCACCGGCAATGATATAAGGAGGAATATCCTTAGAGAAGGTAGTACCAGCCTGAATCATCGCCAAGTCGCCTACTCGGGTCTTGGCGTTCTCTACTACAGATGTTGAGTAGATGACACCATTACCAATCACACAGTCGCCTGCAATCTTGGTACCATAACCGAATACGCAACCGTCGCCGATTACGGTATCGTGAGAGATATGGGCACCTTCCATCAGGAAGTTGTTGTTGCCCAGAACGGTCTTGCCACCCTTGTGAGTACCACGGTTGATAACCACGTTCTCACGGATGGTATTGTTATCGCCGATCACTACCTCACTCTCCTCACCTGTAAAGTGGAAGTCCTGTGGGAGCGCAGCGATAACGGCTGCCTGGAATACCTTATTATTATTACCCATGCGAGTACCGTTCATGATGCTCACGAATGGATAGATGGTACAGTTGTCGCCGATGACCACATCGTCCTCAATATAGGCGAATGGATAGATTTTGCAGTTGTCTCCAATCTTAGCCTTTGGAGAAACCTCTGCCTTTGGACTTATTATACTAGCCATAACTATAAACTATTAATTATTAACTATAAACTACTTAGCTCCTCCACCCAATGCATAGTAGAGATTAACTACTGCCTGCATCTTGTAGAAGTCATCAGTTACCTTAGAAAGCTGTACATTGAGGAGTGAAGACTGTGCCTGGATGATTTCAAGGTAAGAGCTGCCTGCAATACCCATCAATTCCTTGGTAGATTCTACATTCTTCTCGAGTACTTCTATTCGCTTCTGCTCTATCTTGCTCTTCTCATCAGAGTAGTTGTAGAGAACAAGCGCATTGCTCACCTCGCTACCAGCCTTCAGCACGGTATTCTGCCAGGTGTTGTAAGCCTGCTCATACTGCATCTTAGCCACCTTCAAACCGGCAATGATACGGCCGTTCTGGAAGATTGGCTGGGTAAGAGAACCTACAGCTGAGAGCAACCACTTACCTGGGTTCACGATGCCCATACCACCTGAATTGGTGAAGGCACCTGTACCGGAAATGGTGATAGATGGATAGAACTTGCTGCGGGCGGTCTCTACACCATAGAAGCACTGAGCCAGATTCATCTCGGCTGCGTGGACATCAGCACGGTTGTTGAGCAACTGGATGCCTACACCGGTTGAGAAATTAGATGGAAGACTCTGGTTATCCAACTTGCCACGGGCGATGCTATGTGCCTGGTCGCCGATGAGCAGACTCAGAGAGTTCTCTGTCTCACGAATCTGGCGCAACAGATCGGTCTTCTGGGTCAACACAGAATAGTAGTTAGACTCAGCTGACTGGATGGCTGGTGTACGGTAACCCAATCTGAGATCGTGCATCTTCTGCATAGTCTCCCAAGTATCCTTGGTCAATCCTTCCATATTGTTAACCAACTCCACCTGCTTGTCGAGCATCAACAGAGTATAATACATGTTGGCGATGTTGGCGATGAGGTTGGTCTTGACAGATACCTGATAATCCTGCAACTGGAGCAGCGCCATCTGGGCACTGCGCTTCTGAGAGAGCAGGTTGCCGAAGAGGTCTACCATCCAGCTGGCTGTAACAGGCATCGTGTAAGTTTTGGTGGCAGCCTGGCCATCCCAGGAAGCGATGGTTCCCTGAGGAGTGAAAGCCAGAGAAGGCACGAATGCCAACTTAGCACACTTCAGCTGCTCTTCTGCCATCTTCACGTTCAAAGCCGCATTGAGCAGGTTGACATTATTGTTCAATCCCTTCTCAATGATTGACTGGAGCTGAGGGTCGGTGAAGACACTGCGCCAAGGGATGTTGGCGAAGGTAGTAGTATCCTTTACAGCCAAAGTATCTGTATCAGAAGCTACATCGCGAACGATACCGCTGGTCTTCACATCCGGACGCTCATACTTTCCGTAGAGAGTCTTGCAGCTGCTCAGGGAGAGCGCTGCGAGACCCAATATGATGATATTTAAATTCTTTTTCATTGTTTCCTTTGAAGTTACATTGCGTTATTACTTCTTCTCGATACCCTTCATTTCGTGAGCGGCGTTGGCATACTGCTCCAATTCGGCAGCTACCTCCTCGTTCATCTCGTCCTCGAACTTCATTGGGGTCAACTTCTCCTGCAACCACTGGAAGACTGCGAAGAGAGCAGGAACCACGAAGATCTGACAGATAGTACCAATCAACATACCACCTACTGCGGCAGCACCCAAGGTCTGGTTACCATTCTTACCTACACCTGATGCGAACATCAGAGGCAACAGACCGATAACCATCGCCAGAGAAGTCATCAGGATAGGACGGAGACGGGCACCGGCACCCAGGATAGCTGAGTACTTGATAGCCATACCCGTACGACGACGCTCGAGGGCGAACTGTACAATCAGGATGGCGTTCTTTGCCAACAGACCGATCAACATAATCAACGAAATCTGCATGTAGATATCGTTAGAGTGGCCGAAGAGGTTGGTGAAGATGAACGAACCAGCCAAACCGAATGGGATAGACAACACTACAGACAGAGGCAAGATGTAACTCTCGTACTGGGCACTCAAGATGAGGTAAACGAATACGATACAGAGTGCGAAGATCAAACCTGTAGAGTTGCTTGATTCAGCCTCAGAACGGGTCAAACCAGAGTACTCATAACCATAGCCTTCTGGCAATGTCTCCTTGGCAACCTCAGCAATCGCCTTCATACCATCACCGGTAGAGTAACCGCTGTTAGGAGTTACAGATACATCCATAGAGGTAAACAGGTTGAAACGTGTAATGTTAGACGGACCATAAATCTTCTTCAAGTTCACGAACTCGCTTACAGGAGACATGGTGCCATCAGCACAACGAACGTAAATCTTGCTCAGATCGTCTGGACGCATACGACTCTCAGGACCAGCCTGAATCATCACGCGGTAGAGCTTACCGTAGGCATTGAAGTTAGATGCGTAGAGACCACCGAGATAACCCTGCATCACAGATAATACTGAAGATGGAGAGATACCAGCCTGCTTGGTCTTGGCAACATCTACATCCACCATATACTGAGGATAGTTAGGGTTGTACTGAGTCTGAGCGGTCTGGATTTCAGGACGCTTGTTCAACTCAGCCAGGAACTTCTTCACATTGTCATAGAACTTATTCAAGTCACCACCGGTCTTATCCTGCATGGTCATGGTGATACCATTCTGTACAGAGAAACCGGAAATCATAGGTGGAGCGAAGGCAAGAACCTGTGCATCCTTGATGGTAGCAGTCTGCTTGTAGATCATACCCAACACAGAAGTATATTCCATAGGGTTGACAAACAATGCCTCGATACCGCCACCGGTACAAGCCTCCTTGATACGGTGGAAGAATCCACCCGGACGCTCCTCGAATGGCTTCAGCTTCACGATGATGGTACCCTGGTTAGAACCGGCACCACCGATAAAGCTATAACCCATGATGGCGTTACGGGTTGCAATGGCTGGGTTATTAGCCAGCATCTTATCTACCTGCTTTACCACCTCAGCTGTGCGTTCCTGAGAAGTACCAGGAGCTGTGGAGATACAAGCGAAGATAGTACCGGTATCCTCATCAGGCACCAGACCCGTCTTGGTAGTACCCATCAGGGCAACAAGACCTACGATGCTGACAGCCACGAGGCTACCAGCGATAATGCCGTGGTTGATAACCCACTTGACACCACCCTTATACTTATTGGTAATCTTCTCAAACTGATAGTTGAATCCTGCGTGGAATCGGTCGATGAAAGACATCTTCTTCTCGTGACCCTCCTCGTGTGGCTTCAGCAATACGGCACAGAGTGCAGGAGACAGCGTCAACGCATTGATAGCCGAAATAACGATAGATACAGCCATGGTTACACCGAACTCACGGTAGAAGTAACCGGAAGTACCACCGATGAATGATACAGGAACGAACACGGCAGACATCACCAATGTAATAGAGATGATGGCGCTGGAAATTTCGTTCATCGCATCGATAGATGCAGTAAGGGCACTCTTGTAACCCTGGTCGAGCTTGGCGTGAACCGCCTCGACCACCACGATGGCATCATCGACCACAATCGCAATAGCCAGCAGCAGGGCTGACAGCGTAAGCAGGTTGATGGAGAATCCGAAGATCCAGAGGAAGAGGAACGTACCGATCAGAGCCACAGGTACGGCAATCATAGGAATCAGCGTAGAACGGAAGTCCTGCAAGAAGATATACACTACGATGAACACCAGTACCAGGGTGATGATCAAGGTGAAGATAACCTCCTCGATAGATGCGAACAAGAACTCGGTAACATCCATCAGGATGACATTCTTCAACCCTGGAGGATAACTCTTCTCCAGTTCATCCAACGTCTTCTTCACGTCGCTTGCAATCTGGGTAGCATTGGATCCGGCAATCTGCTGAACCATACCCATCACGGCAGGCTGACCATCATTGAGCAGGTTTACATTATACTGTAAACCACCCAACTCAATCTTGGCAACTTCGCCCAGACGGAGCGTCTGACCGGAAGTATTGCTCTTGATGAGGATGTTCTCATACTCCATTGGAGTCTTCAAACGACCCTTGTAACGCAAGGTATATTCATACTGCATATCAGAGCTCTCACCA
>OHBM01001211.1_pt1 | contig 19446 bp, 17 predicted proteins | sample 1577251 | NCBI WGS metagenome assembly OHBM01 (sample SAMEA3541557, study PRJEB24748) | human gut metagenome | biome: human gut; feature: human-associated habitat; material: faeces | place: China | collected 2012 | reverse complement strand
TTCAGAAGCGAAATGTCCCATTCCTGCATACAGTCCGCAAGCTCCTTCTGCGCCAGCAGTGCAGCCTCCCGGCGCACTTCCGGGGAAGCGTCTGCATCCAGAACGTAGGCAGCATGAAATCCGCCGTTGCGGTCTTCCGTCAATTGCACCATAGAATTGTGGTCAATCCAGAAGTGGCAGAACCAGACCCTGCCGCCGATTTCTTCCATTCCGGAGCGCAGTTCTTCTTCATCGCTCCATTGCGGCACTTCGGAGAGAATACTCTGCAACTGCTCATACGCCTGCTGTTCAGCAGGGGTGACTTTCTTGCAGTGGTATTCCCGCTGAATGGCGCGCTGCCAGTACAGCGCCAGCTTGCCCTGTTTTGCTCGCTCGATTGCATCCTGAACATCAGCTAAAATGTTGTACTGCGGTTCTCTCATTTTGGCACCCCCAAACAATCAACTCTTTAGGAAACAATGCATTCCATAAGAATGATTATAGTCGAAAGGAATGCAAAAGAAAAGCGCACCGGCTAAATTTCAGCCGATGCGCTTGCAAAGTTTGTGGTTTATTCCTCGTTTGTGAGGTAAGGGAGATTGCCGATATAGGTATCCAGCAGATCGAGCGCCGCTTTTTTCTGGACGGGGGTCAAATGTTCCAGCCGCTTGCGGATCTCGTCATCGGTCACATGGGATGCACTGGGGACCAGATCACACAACAATGTGTCTGCGGAAATATTCAGAGCGTTCAGAAGTTTAACAATGGTGGCAAGGCCGGGTTCCTTTAAGCCACGCTCTACCATGCCGATATAGTTGGAGGAAAGCTCGGATTTTTCCGCAAGCTGTTCCAACGTCAACCCATGCTTTATACGCTGCTCCCGTAGTCGCTGTCCAAAAAGCTCTTTCATAGTGCAACCTCATCCTATCGTGTTCTTTACACTCTATAGGATACCTGTTGGTCGCACCAACATACACAATCCAAAGAGATAAACAATTCCGTTAAAGATTGAATCAACAAAAAAGATTGCCGGAAACCGACCACTCACGGTCAGTTCCCGGCAATCTGCTTTTATCGAGCCTGCTCGTTCTCCTGTGCTGGTTTTTCCTCCGCAAAAAATCGTTCTACATTTTTCTGTGCCCGAACCAGTTCCTGCATCTCGTTCCTTGCCTTGCGGTACTCCGGATAAGCGTCGTAAGGGAGTGTAGCTCCCTTGACGGAGCAAAGTGACGAAGCATTCTCGGTCGGGCAGTTTTCTCCTGCTGACCGGGAATGAAGCTCCGCAGGACGCACTACTCTCGATAGAGAATATAGAAGTGCGCGTTTTAGCTCCTAAAGGGATTTTATCAGTTCGCCTAACTGGAATTTATCGCTTTGAATGTTTAATTAGAAGAAAATCTACCACGATACAAAACATAAGATAAAATCCCCAACATAACACATAGGAAACGATGGAATTTCCAAGCTGCGGTATTGGTGTAAATGTCCACCAATGCCCAAACTTAATACCTTGAAGAAAATTAAAAATACAAGAAATTGGCATTAAGATAAGTATCCATACATTAACAATCCAAAACAAAAATGAAGCCTTTTCTTTGTTATCACCTATAAACTGTCCTATTACGAATACCATAATTCCGACAGCCATTAAAATTAGTCCAACTGCAACAGAACTTGAGGTTTGCTCTTTGTCCCAAATCATAATGGCTACTACTAAGCCAATAAAATTAAACACACTACCTACCAAAGAAAAGATGCGAGCATCACTTCTTTCAGTACCGTTTTCTGTTATTGGTTCTATTCCCTTCAACAAATAATCTGTTGTTACATCAAAAAAATTGCTCAATAAAATGACCTTTTCGATGTCTGGTGTACTTTGTTCTGACTCCCATTTAGAAACTGCTTGTCTCGATACACCAACCTTATCAGCAAGTTCTTCCTGCGAAATCCCCTTGTTCTTTCGTAAATGTTGTATTCTGTCTGCCATATTCATTGCAAAACACCGCCTTTCTTTTTTACTTAATCTAACAAAAATAGCGGTTGCATTGCCACCATTTTCTCATAGAACTTTGTCAACCGACAGTTGCGAAGGCGAAAATTCCGATTTATCACTCAGTTTTCTTATTCAAATTATACCATAAAGCTTGTGTACTCTTCTACCGCAACTTTGGAATATATGAGAAAAGCCCGAACAGTTTTCTGCCCGGACTTTCTCGCTCAATCATAAATCAATTCCGCTTTCACAATCTCCTCTGCCTGTGCCTTGCAAGCGTTCATCTGCCGCACCCATTCCATTTGGTTTTTGGCTTTTAGTTGCTCGGTCACGCCGTTTTGCTCTGCCAGTGACCGCACGATCAGCTCCATGCGGTTTCGTGCCGCTTCGTCAATCTCGGCGCAATACTGTCTTACGTACACCCAGCCATGCGGTGCGGCGGCTTTTGCATTCTGTTCATTCACTGACTTTTCTTGGGCTTGGCGTAGGTGGAATAGGTGGTGTAATTCACCTTGCCGCCCACGGTGCGGGTGAGCACATACTGTTTGCCGGTTTTTTTAATGCTGATTTTTACATTCTTGGGCTTTACATTCTTCTGCCCCATTACCTTGCAGGTGAGGGTGCCGTTCTTGGCGGTCATTTGTAGCCGAATGTCCGTGCCGCTGGTGTTCTTAAACTGAAAGTCCGTGGTGTTCCACTGGACGGTAGCGTCTCCGCCCAGGGGTACATAGCTAATCTCCAGCGAGTGGGGCGCCCGGCTGACCACCGTTAGGTTGGCTCGGAGAATGCACTCAAAAATGGTGCTGCTCACCTGGCATACCCCGCCGCCCAGGCCGTCTACAAACTCGCCGTCCTGCACCACCTTGGCAGTGGCGTACCCAGCCAGCACTGTGCGCTTGCCCACCGTTTGGTTAAAGCTGAAGGTGCGCCCCGCAGGGATTACCAGGTTGTTCAACTTGCGAATAGAGGCGGTAATGTTGGCAGTGCGGGTCTCGTTCTTGGCGTCGTAGTAAGTGGTGTAGCTGGCCAGCTCATGGCCGTACCCGCTGCCGCTTTTGCGGTGGAGCGCCGGATAAATGGTAGAGGTATAGCTCTCCCGGAAAGTGGTCTTGGTGTTCTCCGTGGTGGTGACGGTGGTGGTTTCCGTCGTGGCTTCCTGTTTGGTTGTGGTGTCTGTGCCGGCAGCGGGCTTGGCGGCGCACCCGGTAAAGGCGCCCACCACCAGTGCTGCCGCCAGCAAGCAGGTGCAAATGCGTTTCATAACCATTTTACTTCTTTTCTTTATAAGGCTTCTTCTCCGTGACCCAGCCGGGCTTGTTTACCTGGCGGGCACGGGCAATGGACAGGGCGTCGCCGGGAATATCGTCCGTAATGGTGGAACCGGCGGCAATGTATGCCCGGTCGCCCACTTCTACCGGTGCCACCAGGTTGGTGTTGCAGCCGATAAAGGCGCCGTCGCCGATCTTGCAGCGGCTCTTGTTTTTGCCGTCATAGTTGACCGTTACCGTGCCGCAGCCAAAGTTCACCCCGGCCCCCACATCGCTGTCGCCAATGTAGGTCAGGTGGGCACTTTTGGTGCCGGCGCCTACGGTACTGTTCTTCACTTCCACAAAGTCGCCGATGTGCACACCGGTGTGCAGCACGCTGCCGCCCCGGATTTGTACAAAGGGGCCTGCGTCCGCACCGTCCTCCACGGTACTGTCCGTTAGCTTTACATTGTCTAGGGTTACCCCGTTGCCCACGGTGCCGTCCATAATATAGGTGTTCGGCCCGATCAGGCAGTCCTTGCCGATGGTGGTGTTCCCCAGCAGGATGGTGCCGGGGAGAATGGTGGTGCCGGTGCCGATCTGTACCGTGTCAGCGATCATCACACCGTCGGTGCAGGGAATGTCCACGCCGTCTACCATCAATTGGTGCATGATCTTGTGGCGCAGGATTTCGTTGAGAATGTGCAGCTGGGCTCGATCGTTGGCACCCAGTACCACATCGCTGTTCTCGACTACATAGGCGTTGGCGCTGTTGCCGGCACCCAGCAGAATGGAAAGGCTGTCGGTTAGATAGTACTCATTCTGGGCGTTTTGATTGGTAATCCGATCCAGGGCGTACAGCAGCTTGTCGCCCATAAACCAGTAGCACCCGGCGTTGCTCTCGTTGATCTTTTTTTCTTCCTCGGTGGCGTCCTTGTGCTCCACAATGCACTGGAGCTTACCGTCGGCGCTGCGCTTAATGTGGCCGATCCCGTTGGTGTCCTCTACCAAGGCGCTAATGAGGGTGATGGCGTTGCCCTCGCTTTTATGCAGGGCGTAGGCACCGTTAATGGTAGGCTCGTCCAGCAGCGGACCGTCGCCGTTCAGAACCAAAATATCGTCTCCCCGGTGGCGCTCAATAAAATCCCGGGCGCACATCACCGCGTGGCCGGTGCCCAGCTGGGGCTCTTGCAGGGCGGTCTCAATGGTTGGATCCAGGTCTCGCAGGTGGTCCTCCACCTCCGTATGCCGGTAGCCGGTGATCACGCAGATGGCCGCACACCCGGCGCTCTTTACGGCAGAAACCACATAGTCGATCATGGGCTTCATCAGCACCTTGCACATCACTTTGGGGCAATCCGCCTTCATCCGGGTGCCTTTGCCCCCGGCTAAAATAATTGCACATTTCATAGGTCTATTGTTCCTTTCCAAACCGAATATTCTTTGATTTGTGCTTTCATTATGCAACAATCGGCGGCGCTTTGCAAGTCTATTTGACAGAAAGCGTATAAAATAATAAAAAAATAAGAAAAAGTATTTGTATTTTAGTCCCTGCTGTGCTATAATTTTACCGCATTATACTGACGCAGTGTAATTTGCGGGTATATTACAAACTATTTTTTGGAGGTATTCTCAATGGCAAAAAAGTATTGCTACCTCTTCTCTGAGGGTAATGCAAACATGAGAGAGCTTCTCGGCGGTAAGGGTGCTAACCTGGCCGAGATGACCAACATCGGCCTGCCGGTGCCCCAGGGCTTCACCATCACGACGGAGGCCTGCACCCAGTATTATGAGGACGGCCGCGAGATCAATCCTGAGATCATGGATGAGATCAACCAGTATATCGTAAAGATGGAAGAGATCACCGGCAAGAAGTTCGGCGACAAGCAGAATCCGCTGCTGGTATCCGTTCGCTCCGGCGCAAGAGCTTCCATGCCCGGCATGATGGACACCATCCTGAACCTGGGTCTGAACGAGGATGTTGTGGACACCATCGCTACTCAGTCCGGTAATCCCCGTTGGGCTTGGGACTGCTACAGAAGATTTATCCAGATGTATTCCGACGTGGTTATGGAAGTGGGTAAGAAGTACTTTGAGGAGCTCATCGATGAGATGAAGACCAAAAAGGGCGTTACCCAGGATGTGGAGCTGGACGCTGACGATCTGAAGGAGCTGGCTTCTCAGTTCAAGGCCGAGTACAAGGCCAAGATCGGCGAGGACTTCCCCACGGATCCTAAGGAGCAGCTGATGGGCGCCATCAAGGCTGTGTTCCGTTCTTGGGACAACCCCCGCGCAAATGTATATCGTCGTGACAACGACATTCCGTATTCTTGGGGTACTGCCGTTAACGTGCAGTCCATGGCCTTTGGTAACATGGGCGATGACTGCGGCACCGGCGTTGCCTTTACCCGTGACCCCGCTACCGGCGCCAAGGGCCTCTTCGGTGAGTTCCTGACCAACGCCCAGGGCGAGGACGTAGTGGCCGGTGTGCGTACACCTATGCACATTCAGGAGATGGAGCAGAAGTTCCCCGAGGCTTTTGCACAGTTCACCCAGGTTTGCCAGACTTTGGAGAACCATTACAGAGATATGCAGGACATGGAGTTCACCGTGGAGCACGGTAAGCTGTTCATGCTGCAGACCCGTAACGGTAAGCGTACCGCTCAGGCTGCACTGAAGATCGCTTGCGATCTGGTAGACGAGGGCATGAGAACGGAAGAAGAAGCCGTTGCTATGATCGATCCCCGTAACCTGGACACCCTGCTGCACCCGCAGTTTGACGCTGCCGCCATTAAGGCTGCTACTCCGGCCGGTAAGGGCCTGGGCGCTTCTCCCGGCGCTGCTTGCGGTAAAGTTGTGTTCACCGCTGATGACGCTGTGGAGTGGAACGAGAGAGGCGAGAAGGTGGTTCTGGTTCGTCTGGAGACTTCTCCCGAGGACATCACCGGCATGAAGGCTTCTCAGGGCATCCTGACCGTTCGCGGCGGTATGACTTCTCACGCTGCCGTTGTTGCTCGTGGTATGGGTACCTGCTGCGTATCCGGCTGCGGCGACATTGTAATGGACGAGGCCAACAAGCAGTTCACTCTGGCAGGCAAGACCTATCACGAGGGCGACTACATCTCCATTGACGGTTCTACCGGTAATATTTATGACGGTATTATCGCGACCCAGGACGCAACCATTTCCGGCGACTTCGGTCGTATCATGGGCTGGGCCGATAAGTTCCGTGTACTGAAAGTACGCACCAACGCAGACACCCCCGCAGACGCTAAGAAGGCTCGTGAGCTGGGCGCTGAGGGTATCGGTCTGTGCCGTACCGAGCATATGTTCTTTGAGGAAGACAGAATTGCTGCTTTCCGTGAGATGATTTGCTCTGACACCGTTGAGGAGCGCGAGGCTGCTCTGGAGAAGATCCTGCCGTATCAGCAGGGCGACTTTGAAAAGCTGTATGAGGCGCTGGAGGGCTGCCCGGTAACCATCCGTTTCCTGGATCCCCCGCTGCATGAGTTCGTTCCCACTGAGGAAGAAGATATTGAGAAGCTGGCTAAGGCACAGGGCAAGAGCGTTGAGCAGATCAAGGCCATCATTGCTTCTCTGCATGAGTTCAACCCGATGATGGGTCACCGTGGCCTGCGTCTGGCTGTGACTTATCCTGAAATCGCTAAGATGCAGACCAAGGCCGTGATCCGCGCTGCCATCAATGTACAGAAGGCACATCCGGATTGGACCGTGGCTCCGGAGATCATGATCCCCCTGTCTTGCGACGCTAAGGAACTGAAGTATGTAAAGGACATCGTGGTTGCCACCGCTGATGCAGAAATCAAGGCTGCCGGCAGCGATATGAAGTATGAAGTGGGCACCATGATCGAGATCCCCCGTGCGGCGCTGACTGCCGGCGAGATCGCTAAGGAAGCAGAGTTCTTCTGCTTCGGTACCAACGACCTGACCCAGATGACCTACGGCTTCAGCCGTGATGACGCCGGTAAGTTCCTGAACGCTTACTATGATGCCAAAATCTTTGAGAACGATCCCTTCGCCAAGCTGGATCGTGACGGCGTTGGCCAGCTGATGCAGATGGCTGTGAAGAACGGTAAAGCTACCCGTCCCCAGCTGCACTGCGGTATCTGCGGTGAGCACGGCGGTGACCCCAGCTCCGTAGAGTTCTGCCACCAGATCGGTCTGGACTATGTGTCCTGCTCTCCGTTCCGTGTGCCGATCGCGCGTCTGGCCGCTGCACAGGCTGCTATCGCTGAGAAGAACGCATAAGTTCTCCTTACAAATCCATAACAAAAAGGACAGTCCTCGGACTGTCCTCTTTTTGTTTTGTTCGGCAATGGCTGACAACCCCCGGTTCTACCGGGGGAAAAGGAAAGCTTAAGTAAAAATAAGAACGGCGAGCTAAAAGCAAGCCGAGGGTATTGGCGAAAAAATAACCTCCAAGTATAATAGAAACGGTTTGGCAGCCGCGTAACTAAAATACAGGAGGTTAAAAACATGGTAAAAAAGAACGGAAACAATGAAATAAAAACATTGTCGCACTCGACATACAGGTGTCAGTACCATATAGTGTTCGCACCAAAATATCGTAGAAAAGATATATATGGAAGATTAAGAAAAGATGTTGGAAAAATAATCCGTAAATTGTGCGAACAAAAAGGTGTAGAAATCATAGAAGCAGAAGCCTGTAAAGACCATATACACCTTTTGGTATCAATACCACCATACATGAGTGTAGCACAATTCATGGGATATCTCAAGGGAAAAAGCACATTAATGATTTTCGACCGACACGCAAATTTAAAGTATAAGTACGGAAATCGACATTTTTGGGCAAGAGGATACTATGTTGATACAGTGGGTCGAAACAAAAAAGTGATAGAAAGTACATATAAAATCAACTTGAGGAGGATTTTGCAAATGACCAAATATCACTCAAAGAGTATGTAGACCCGTTCACGGGTAACAAGAATAAGTAAGCAAAAATAACAGCCCCACGAGAGGGGCTGCTGAAATAGTAATGCGATGTCAAACCATCAGTGCCGACTTTCAGTCGGCGAGCCAGTAGGCGGCCCTTATAGGGCCTGTGCAAACCACCAGTTCAACTGGTGGTTATGATTCTCTTCACTGCCGAACAGGGGACAGGCCCCTGTTCCCAAATCTTGCAGGCTCGGTAGTTACAGCGAACCGCATTTATTTTTCTTTCCCCAGTAACCGGCGAAGCTTCTTTTTCAGGCGGGCGAGACCAATGCCAAAGGTGGAGGTGCGCTGGTACCAAGCCAGGCGGCGCAGGGGCTTTTTGGTTGCTTTCAGTTCTGTTTTCAGGGCTTTGCGCTCTTCTTTTAGCGCCTGAATTTGCGCGTCTTGCTTTTTGTTGCGCTCTTGCAGCTGGATGACCTTGCGCTGACTGTCTCGCAGCTGCGTGGCCAGGCGGCTGTCGTCCTCTATCTCTTTGCGTTGCAGGCGCACGGCGGTGTCCACCCGGCGGGCGATCTCCTCCGGCGGGCGCACCAGCATGGAATGTACCGGCTGAGCATAAGAAGTGGCTGCCGTTTTTTCGTCGTACAGCGAGCGGGCAGGCGTGCCTGTGCGGTCATCGTAAATGGTCTTGATCCCGTTTTCATTCAGGAAGTCGATTAGGTGCCAGAACCGCTCCGCGTGGCCGTTGTTCACCTGGCGGAAGTCGGTTTGATCATACAGCGCTGCCAGATCCGTATCCGGTGTGACGGCAGAGGCGGGAATGGCAGGAATGTTGTGGTACTCTGCCAGCTCCCGAATGCGGGCATCCGTGGGGAACAGCAGGCTGGGCACGCCACACAGAATATTGCCGATGGCACCGTGAATGCGGGTACCGTAGTTAAAGTCCATCTCTCGATTAAAGGCGAACATACTGGGTAGGTTGATGAAGAACCGGGCCTTGTCCTCCACAAATACCGGGTGGTCCAGATTGGTGGGGTGCAGCACGCGGCTGTCTGCCGTGTCCGGGTGGGGGATCCCCAGGTACATCAGCCGCAAATCGTCAATAAACTGAGGCACAAAGTAGGTGTTGGGGAACCGTTCGGTGCAGCGCACGGCGAACTTTTTGAAATCCGGCGGATTGGACGCAGAGCCGGTAAAGCACAGCTTGGATTCCGGGGTCAAAGGCTGCTTCTCTCGCAGGGGTAGACCCGGGCCGTTCAGTGCCAAAGAGGGGCAGCCGGTCACATCGATCTGGGAAAAGCCCAGTCCTTTGAGATAATCATAGGTGATCTGGCCCCGCACGCCCACGCTGGCAGAATGATCCAGCACGGCGGCGATAAAGTCCCGGGCAGCGCCGTCAAATTCCCGGGGCTGCTCCAGGTGCGGCTCGTAGGGCAGCTGAATGCCAATGCCGGTGACCGTTACGGGAATCGTCAGCTGGCGAATCAGTGCCGTCCAGTGCTTTAAGCACTTGCGGGCAAAGTCCTCCCGAAAGGCGTTGGCCATGGGCAGGATCAGCCGGTCGTAGTTCTCATTGATCTCTTGGGCTGGAATCTGCTTTTTCACCAACATCAGGTCAGAGATAAAGTCCACCCGACTGTCCGCAGTGGCCACCAGCCGGGTGATGCTGTTGGCAAACAGCAGATTCCCGGTGTTGTTGCCGATGATCTTGTCGGTGATTACATCCAGGGCATTGTATTCCGCCCAGGGCGCTACCCCGGCGCGAATGAGTATCCGTTCCATTTTCTTCTCCGCTCTTTTCATTTTTGCGTAAAGTTTGATAGTCTACTTTATGATACAGTATAACAAAAAAGCCGCCCCTTGTCAAAATAGATGCCTGTGAACAGGGGACGGTTTCTTGTTTTGCATTTGTGCCTGATTTTTCTGCATTTTGGCAATTTCTATTGACAAGTTTTTGAAAAATGTGTTAAATAAACTTATGAAACATATAACCGTATTTTGTTTAAGCTGTTGTATGAATTAGAAGGTCATAATTTGTTGTCTTTCTCTGCACAATCCGATATATTTTATTTATGATAAAACTCTTTTTGTATGAGGACTGTTATGTTAAAAGATGATATTTATAATCAATTTGAATGCTATTATAATGAATATGTCGAATATATTCGTCGGTATTGTTATTATAAGCTTAATGACTACCCTGACTATGCTGAGGATTGCGTTCAAGATACATTCAGAGTTCTCTTTGAGCAATTATCAAAAGATACAAAATTTGAATATCCGAAACAGTTTTTAATCAAAACAGCAAGCAATTTTGTTAAATTAAAATTCAGAGATATTGATAAAGAAAAAAACAAGAATTTTTCTATGAATCAAACGGATTTTGATATTCCGATTGAACAGGAATTTTTTAAGGTTGATTATGATGTGATTGTTAGATTGAAAAATGAAATCCTTTCCGAATTGTCTGAGAGCGAGCGAATTTTGCTTTCAAAGACTTGTAAGAATTATAAAAGTTCGTATCAGACGACCAAACAGCTTGCTGCAGAATACAATTGCAGTGAGACCTGTATCAGACAGAGAATTTTCATTCTAAGACGGAAAATTAAATGTTTGGTAAAAGAAAAAACAAAAAATTTGTAATCTTTTATAACAAATCAAGATGTGTGTTACGAATAGAGTAGGTGAGATAAAAGCAATGAACGATAATGATTTTAAAGCATTTATTAACGATGAATCTTGGGAGCTAAACAAAAAAACAATTGAAGCAATGATGGAAAAGGAACTTGAAAAGGATGTTCAAGAAATCAATGTTGATTTTGTTGATGCTTGTATGAATTATCTTGCCGGATACAGCATTGTAAATACGCCCGAAGGAAAGGGAAAGGTGATAAATAAAAATAAGAAAAAGCGTATAAAATTCAGCAGAATAATAATCGCTGCAATCCTGGTTGTTTGTTCGATTTCAATTGGTATGACAGTATATGCAAAAGCAAATGATATGCGCATATCCGATATTTTTGTTGACATATTTGATAATAAAGCTGTCATTAAATATTCAGATAAGGATTTGCTACAAAAATACAGTAATAATTTGAACGGTAATAAACTTTATGATGCATTAGAAGCTGAAGGTATTGAAAATATCATGCTTCCGTTTGATTTGTATTACACTCCATACAAAATTATTGAAAAAGAAGTTGATGAAAATACAAAAACAGTTGTCATCGAATTTGAAAATAATAGTCAACTGAAATTGAAAGAATTTGAGCAAGAAACAAACATAAAAAATTTAGAAATCGAAGGAACTTTTATAGCTTCAAAGCAAATTAGAATTCAAGATACGGATATTTATTTATTTGAAAGTCAAAACAATAATGCTAAGCAGACCTTTATCTCTTACCAAATTGAAATGACGCAATATTTGATTGTAATTGATGATGATATTACAGCAGCTGAAGAATTCGTTACAAAGAATAGAATTTAAAACTGCAACTTATTGTTCTTTTAAATTCAATGTGAAAGGGGTATAATAATGAAAAAAATTTTTTGCGTTATACTATCATTTTTGATGGCAATATCAGCCAATACTTACGCATATGCTGCTTATGATATTGATGAATCGAGTGTGCAAAATAATTATCAATATAAAATAACAAGTGATAGCGCTGAATGGAAAACGCTGAACTCACATGACGAAATGGTGGCTGCTTGCCAAATTGCTGATGATGAAATCCAAGAAATGACGACAGATATGCTTGTTTCAGCATATTTGAATTATCCACTTCTTGGTGACATGTATGCGTATAATACCATAGAAACAGGATTTGCGGCTTTGAGAAAGCAGTGCAATGCACTTGATGAATTGCTAACAAGAGAAGACATAGGCGAAGTTTTGTTAAACAGGTATGAAAATATTAAATTGTACGATCCGCATTCTTCAACTCGTGTTTCTTATAATGAATTTATTGCACCCAGTGCATTGGAAATTTTAGCAGCCCAGCCCGAAATTGTTAATAACACAGATGATGAAACATTTGCTGCAATAAATGCTGCCATTTACAAGAAATGTTCTGCTAAATCAGACGAAGTGTATAGCGCTACAAAATCTTTGTATTATAGTGTACTGAATGAAAACCGCCGAACAGAGGACGGTTCCTTGTTTTGCGGGCGCGCTGCATTTTTTTGCTTTTCTTTTGCCTTTTGCCGTTGACAAGGGGCGCGAGTGGTGTTATAATACGACCTAAGCACTAATGGGCTTTAAAGCGCTAAAGTGCCAAGTGTAAAATGATAACAGGAACAGGAGTAACCAACCATGACCCCCAGAAAAGGCAATTTAATGGGCGTGCGCACCGACATTAAGGTGCTGGACGCTACCATTCGCGACGGCGGACTGTGCAACAACTTTGACTTCAGCGACGAATTTGTGCGGGAACTGTATAAGACCAATATCAAAAGCGGCGTGGACTATATGGAGTTTGGGTATAAGGCCAGCCGCACCCTTTTCAACGAGGCGGATTTTGGCAAGTGGAAGTTCTGCAAGGAAGAGGACATTCGTGCCATTGTTGGCGAAAATGTAAGCGATATGAAGATTTCCGTGATGGCAGATGTAGGCCGCTGCGATTTTAAAACGGACTTTTTGCCGAGGAGCGAGAGCGTCATCGACATGGTGCGGGTGGCCTGCTACATTCATCAGATTCCGGCAGCCATTGAGATGATCGAGTATTTCCATGACCTGGGGTACGAGACCACCTGCAATATTATGGCCATCAGCCAGGCCGGTTCCGGCCAAGTGGGCGAGGCGCTGGAGATGCTGTGTAACTCCTCGGTGGATGTGATCTACCTGGTAGACAGCTACGGCTCCCTGTACCCGGAGAATGCCGGTGTGCTGGCCCAGCGGTACTTAGAAGCGGCCACTGCTGCCGGCAAACAGGTGGGCTTCCACGCCCACAACAACCAGAACTTGGCCTTTGCCAACACCATTGAGACCCTGTCCTACGGTGTGTCCTACCTGGACGCCACCGCCATGGGCATGGGTCGGGGCGCCGGCAACTGCGCTATGGAGCTGCTGCTGGGCTTCTTAAAGAACCCCAAGTACAGCTTATACAGTCTGCTGATCTTTATTGAGAAGTATATGATCCCCTTGCGGGAGTCCGGGGTGCAGTGGGGCTTTGACCTGCAATATATGTTCACCGGCCAACTGAACCGTCACCCCCGGGAGGCCATGAACTTTACCGCCCAGCACCGCACGGATTACTGCGAATTTTACAAATTCCTGCTGGACAACGACTAACATACAGAAAATCGCCCCGCAAGCGACCGTTTCGGCTGCCTGCGGGGTTTGTTTTGTGCTTATTTGATTTTCTCCAGATCCCGGGCGATCTCTGCATGGTCAATGGGGTGATCCCGGAAGTAATATTTCTTGTCCCGATCACTGATGGGGCGCAGCACCCGGCAGGGGTTGCCCACCGCCACTACATTGGCGGGAATGTCTTTGGTAACGACGGACCCGGCGCCGATGACCGTATTGTCGCCGACGGTGACTCCGGGCAGGATGATTGCTCCGGCGCCGATCCAGCAGGTACGGCCAATGTGCACCGGCATATTGTATTGGTAGTCGTACTCCCGCAGTTTCGGCAGCACCGGATGGCCGGCGGTGGCGATGGTCACATTGGGGGCAATCATCGTGTTGTCGCCGATATAAATATGGGTGTCGTCCACCATAGTAACGGCAAAGTTGCAGTACACATGGTTGCCCAAATGCACATGCGCGCCGCCGAAGTTGGCGTAAAAAGGCGGCTCAATATAGCAGTTCTTGCCCAGTTCTGCGAACATCTCTTTCATCAGCGCCCGGCGTTTGTCCATCTCAGTAGGCCGGGTGTGGTTGAATTCGTACAGACGGTCCAGGCACAGCTGCTGCCGGTTCATAATTTCATCATCGCCGGGCAGGTACAGCGCACCGGTGTGCATTCTGTCTTTCATTGCCATCAGGGGCACCTCCGTGCATTTTTCTTCATTATAAGCAAAAAAACGGTCCATTGTCAACGGCCACTTGCAGCAGCCCCGTCGCCGTGCTATAATACACTGGATTTCTACCGGCAGTGCGCTGCTCGTCAAGGAGAAAAAAGATGAAAAAGCCCTATCAAAAGACCATGTATGCCTGCTTTATCGGCTATATTGTGCAGGCCATTGTAAACAACTTTGTGCCCCTGCTGTTTGTCACCTTCCAGACCGACTACCGGGTGCCGCTGCAAAAGATTACCCTGCTGATCACTGTGAATTTTCTCATCCAGCTGTGTGTAGATCTGCTGTCTGCCGGGTTCATTGACCGGATTGGCTACCGGGCGTCTGTTCTGCTGGCCCACGGCTTTGCAGCTGCCGGGCTGATCTTGCTGACGATTTTGCCGGATCATACTGCCGACCCGTTTGTGGGTATTTTGCTGGCAGTGGTGGTGTACGCGCTGGGCGGCGGGCTGTTGGAGGTGCTGGTCAGCCCCATTTTGGAGGCCTGCCCAACGGATAACAAAGCCTCCGCCATGAGCCTGCTCCATTCGTTCTATTGCTGGGGGCAGATGGGTGTGGTGCTGCTGTCCACCCTGTTCTTTACTGTCTTTGGTATAGCCAACTGGAAAGTGCTGGCGCTGGTGTGGGCGGCGGTGCCCATCTTAAACGGCGTGCTTTTTGCCACCGCGCCGATTTATCCTTTGAACCCGGAGGGCGGCGCGGGTCTGACCTTAAAGGAACTGTGCCGCAACAAGGTGTTTTGGCTGTTCATGCTGATGATGCTGGGCGCCGGTGCGGCGGAGAATACCGTTAGCCAGTGGGCGTCCGCCTTTGCGGAGGAGGGGCTGGGGGTCACCAAAACCGTAGGCGATCTGGCAGGTCCCATGGCTTTTGCGGCGCTGATGGGTACCGCACGGCTGATTTACGGCAAGTGGGGTCACAAGCTACATTTGGAGAAGTGCATGCTGGGCAGCAGCCTGCTGTGTGTGGCAGCGTATTTGGCAATCGCGCTGGTGCCGAACCCGCTCCTGTCGCTGGTGGGCTGCGCCGTTTGCGGCTTCTCGGTGGGTATTCTGTGGCCGGGCACCTTTAGCAAAGGCTCTGCCGCCATTCCCAAGGGCGGCACGGTGATGTTTGCCCTGTTTGCGCTGGCCGGTGACCTGGGGTGCAGCGCCGGACCCACCCTGGCGGGTATGGTTACCCGGGTGTGCGATGGCAATATGCGCCGAGGGATTTTGGCGGGGATCGTCTTCCCCTTGTTGTTGGTGCTGTGCCTGGTGTTTGGGAAGAAGCGGAGAGCCGCAGCAGGAAATTAGCGGGCGGATACGAACCGCTCCCATGGTTAACCGATTATAAAAACAAAAACGGTGCCCTTTTCTATAAGGGCACCGCGGTTTTTATGGGTGTTTGGATTACATTTGGAATTTGCGGATATACTCATCCATGCAGGACTGGATGATTTCTTCCGCCTTTGCCCGATCATCTACTTCCAGCACGGAGGTGCTCTTGCTCACTTCCAGGGTCTTATATACCTCAAAAAAGTGCTTGATCTCCTCAAAATAGTGGGCGGGCAGCTGGTCAATGTTGGTGTAGCAGTTGTAGTTGGGGTCGTTTACCGGCACGGCGATGATCTTTTCGTCCTTGGCGCCGCCGTCCTCCATCATCAGTACGCCAATGGGGGCGCACTCCACGATGGTCATGGGCTGAATTTGTTCGCTGCACAGTACCAGCACATCCAGCGGGTCCTTGTCGCTGGCATAGGTGCGGGGGATAAAGCCGTAGTTGGCCGGATAGTGGGTAGAGGTAAAGAGCACTCGGTCCAGCTTGAGCATACCGGTCTCCTTGTCCAATTCATACTTGTTTTTGCCGCCTTTTTGAATTTCAATCACGGCGTAAAAGCGGTCTTTGCGGATCCGCTTGGGGCTGATGTCATGCCAAATGTTCATTGTGGAACCTCCTTCTTAGGGCCTTGCTGTTCTCTTTTTTGTACACTCTTATTTTATCATAGTCCCCGGCGGGGTGCAAGGGAGCGGGCGGCGGCATTTTCCACGAACTTTTGTTGTAATTCCCGCGTTTTTATGGTACTATTGAAAAAACAACACAGAAAGGAAGGGATACCCTGTGTTTGCAGATATTGCGAAAATCAAAATCAAAGGCGGCGACGGCGGTGCCGGCGCAGTGGCCTTTCATCGAGAGAAGTATGTGGCAGCCGGCGGCCCGGACGGCGGTGACGGCGGCAAGGGCGGCGATGTGGTCTTTGTGGTAGACGATAATTTGGCTACCCTGGCAGACTTTCGTTACAAACGGAAATATGCGGCCCAGAACGGCGGGCCGGGTCGTGGCGGTCGGCAGTACGGCCGTAAGGGCCAGGATCTGGAAATTCGCGTGCCCCGGGGCACGGTGATCCGCGAGGTGCAAAGTGGCGCCGTTATGGCGGATATGAGCAAGACAGAGCGGTTTATTGCAGCCAAGGGCGGCAAGGGCGGCTGGGGCAATATGCACTTTGCCACCCCCACCCGGCAGGTGCCTCGCTTTGCCAAGCCCGGCGTGCCCGGCGAGGAGTGGGAGATCAGCCTGGAGCTGAAGCTCATTGCGGATGTGGGGCTGATCGGTTTCCCCAGCGTGGGCAAAAGCAGCCTGATCTCCGTGGTCAGCCAGGCCAAGCCCAAAATCGGCGACTACCACTTTACCACCCTGGTGCCCAATTTGGGCGTGGTGTCCATGGGCGCGGGCAACAGCTTTGTGCTGGCGGATATTCCCGGGTTGATCGAGGGCGCGTCAGACGGCGTGGGCCTGGGTCATGACTTTTTGCGCCATGTGGAGCGCTGCCGTTTGCTGGTGCACCTGGTGGATGTAAGCGGTCACGAGGGACGGGACCCGATCGAGGATTTTGACGCCATCAACCGGGAGCTGGAGAAGTTCAACCCGGAGCTGGCCAAAGCGCCCCAGATTGTGGCGGGCAATAAAATCGACATGGCGGAGCCGGAGCAAATTGAACGGCTGAAAGCCTATGTAGAGGCCAAGGGCTACGACTACTATTCCATTTGCGCTCCCATTCAGGAGGGCACCCGGGAATTGATGAACGCAGTGTGGAACCGGCTGCAAACGCTGCCCCCGGTGAAGGAGTACGAGCCGGAGGAGATCCCCACGGAGCTGCTGGTGCAAAACAGTACCGGCTTTACCATCACCAATCCGGAGCCGGGCTACTACCTGGTAGAGGCTCCCTGGTTTCCCAAGGTGCTTAAGGGCATTGATGTGGAGGACTACGAGGCACTGCAATACATGCAGCGGGTGCTGGAGAAGAGCGGCGTGTTTGAGGCGCTGCGGCAGCGGGGGATCCAGGAGGGCGATATTGTCAGCCTGTATGATATTGAGTTTGAGTACATTCCGTAAGGAGCAAGTATGGAAGTGTTGAACACAGATCCGCGGCAGCTAAGCCCGCTGAATTTGGCCTTTATCGGCGACTGCGTGTATGAGATGCAGGTGCGCTGCCACCTGGTGGCGCTGGCCAATCGGCCGGTAAACGACCTGCACCGGGAGAGCGTAAAGTTCGTCAGCGCCAAGGCCCAAACGGCGGCCTTTGCCCGCATGGAGCCGCTGCTGACAGAGGAAGAACTGGCGGTGTTTAAGCGAGGGCGCAATGCCAAGACCGGCCACCAGCCCAAGAGCGCCACCGTTGGCGAGTATCACTGCGCCACCGGGGTGGAGGCGCTGTTCGGCTACCTGTACCTAACCGGTCAAACGGAGCGGATCGAGGAACTGTTTGCCGTGATCTATCAAGAGGGCGAATAAAATATATGAAAGAGAACACCCACTGTAAGGTGCTCTCTTTTTTATATCTATATTTTAGCAAAAGAAAAAGACCGGCAGGCGAACCTGTCGGTCTTTGGTTTTCTCTGTATCGAGAGGGATTAGCCCAACTCGGAGAAGTATTTGATGGTGCGAACCATCTGAGAGGTGTAAGAGTTCTCGTTATCATACCAAGAAACAACCTGAACCTCATAGGTGTCGTCAGCAACCTTCAGCACCATGGTCTGGGTGGCATCGAACAGAGAACCGTAACGCATACCCACGATGTCGGAGGATACGATCTCGTCGGTGTTGTAACCGAAGGACTCGGTGGACTCAGCCTTCATAGCAGCGTTGATGGCCTCAACGGTCACTTCCTTGTCGGTCTTGATGACAGCGGTCAGGATGGTGGTGGAACCGGTGGGGGTGGGAACGCGCTGTGCAGAGCCGATCAGCTTGCCGTTCAGCTCGGGGATAACCAGGCCGATTGCCTTAGCAGCACCGGTGCTGTTGGGCACGATGTTCACGGCAGCGGCACGAGAACGACGCAGGTCGCCCTTTCTCTGCGGGCCGTCCAGAGTCATCTGGTCGCCGGTGTAAGCGTGGATGGTGCACATAATACCGCTCTGGATGGGAGCAAAGTCGTTCAGGGCCTTTGCCATGGGGGCCAGGCAGTTGGTGGTGCAAGAAGCGGCGGAGATCACGGTGTCCTCAGCCTTCAGGGTCTCGTGGTTTACATTGTATACGATGGTGGGCAGATCGTTGCCTGCGGGAGCAGAAATAACAACCTTGCGGGCACCGGCCTTAATGTGAGCAGAAGCCTTCTCCTTGGAAGTGTAGAAACCGGTGCACTCCAGCACTACGTCTACCTTCAGCTCGCCCCAGGGCAGCTCAGAAGCGTCAGCCTTTGCATAAATCTTGATCTCTTTACCGTCTACGATGATGGAGTCATCGGTAGCGGACACGGTGTCAGCCAGTGCGTACTTGCCCTGAGAAGAATCGTACTTCAGCAGGTGAGCCAGCATTTTGGGAGAAGTCAGGTCGTTGATGGCAACCACTTCATAGCCTTCTGCGCCGAACATCTGACGGAAAGCCAGACGGCCGATACGGCCGAAACCATTGATAGCAACTCTTACCATTTGGAATTACCTCCGAAAAATATTTGAATTTACCCGGGCGCTATGCGCCCTTGTATTGCAGTATTTATTTTATACCGCTTTTGCTAAATAATCAAGCGGAATTTCCACTTTTGTCAATGTTCACCAAAATTCAGCTTTTCAGCGGTGCTTTCTTGTGTTATAATGATTTGCAGCGGGCGGTTGCGTCGGGTGTTTTATAAAGTTATGCCTCCCTTGTAAAGGGAGGGGGACCGCCGTAGGCGGTGGAGGGATTATACGGTAAAAGCACTCTGCATTTTCACCTCCGGTGCAATCCCTCAGTCAGCTGCGCTGACAGCACCTAACCGGTGCCCGTCCCCTCTGTCGCTGCGCGACATCTCCCCGCACTGCGGGGAGT
>OHBM01001201.1_pt1 | contig 19548 bp, 15 predicted proteins | sample 1577251 | NCBI WGS metagenome assembly OHBM01 (sample SAMEA3541557, study PRJEB24748) | human gut metagenome | biome: human gut; feature: human-associated habitat; material: faeces | place: China | collected 2012 | reverse complement strand
AGACCGGCGGGTGCGGCTATCTTTATATCTATCTCCGGACGGAGAGAAAGCAGTCAGCGGCGTAAAGCGCAGAGCTGACAGCAGATTTGCACAAAAAGATGTCCGTGAAGGGATGCTGTGAACTCTGTGAAAAATAAAAAGAAGGGGGCAAGAGGCGTTATGAAGAAGAAAAGCAGTAAAGCAGTCAGATATAACAAATGGGGTTACATTTTTCTGATTCCTTTTATTCTGGTGTATGTTGTATTCCAGCTTATACCACTGTTTAATACCATTTATAACAGCTTTTTTGAAAATTATTTATCAGGTCTGACACAGATCGGACCAAACTTTGTGGGACTGGAGAACTACAAAACGCTGTTTACACAGGGCGATATCTGGATTTACGCAAAGAATACCATGATTTTATGGATCATGTGTTTTGTGCCACAGATTATTTTGTCATTACTGTTAGGTGCATGGTTTTCTGATGTGCGTTTGAAATTAAAAGGAAGCAGATTTTTCAAGACCGTGATCTATCTGCCAAACCTGATCATGGCATCCGCATTTTCCATGTTGTTCTTTACACTGTTCTCAGATGGTGGACCGATCAACTCGATTTTAATGCAGATCGGAATCATTTCAGAGCCATATAAGTTTCTGGCAAACACAGGAAGTGCGAGAGGGCTGATCGCCCTTATGAACTGCCTGATGTGGTTTGGTAATACGACTATTCTTTTAATGGCAGGCATGATGGGTATCGATACTTCCCTATTTGAAGCGGCAGAAGTGGATGGAGCAACTTCCACACAGGGATTCTTCAAAATTACATTACCGCTGCTCCGGCCGATTTTAGTATATGTTGTGATCACATCGCTGATCGGTGGATTACAGTTATTCGATGTACCACAGATTTTGACCAATGGTACCGGTGATCCAATGAGATCGACCATGACATTGATCATGTTCTTAAATAAACATCTGTACAGCAAGAACTACGGAATGGCTGGTGCAGTATCCGTAATCCTGTTCATCATCACCGCAATTTTAAGTCTTATTGTCTTTAAGGTAACTGGAAACGATAAGAGAAAAGCATGAGTAGAATAGAAAGGTGAGGTGTTATTATGAACGAAAATAAAAATCTGAAAAAAGGACTTGGAATCCATGCAAGAAGATTTATCGCTTATATAGTCCTGATTCTTGTTACATTTGCCTGCCTGTTCTGGTTCTATGTGCTGTTCATTAACGCGACCAGATCGAACGGTGAACTGCAGGCCGGATTTACACCACTGCCAAGCACACATCTGCTGGAAAACTGGAACAATCTGGTACACGGAACACTTCCGGTATGGCAGGGTATGATAAATAGTCTGATCGTATCGGTACTGTCAGCAGCGTTATGTACTTATTTTTCAACCATGACAGCTTATGCGATCCATGCATATGATTTTAAACTGAAAAAATACATCTATGCATTTATCTTAGCAGTTATGATGATCCCTACACAGGTAACTGCACTTGGATTTGTAAAATTAGTCGGTACATTAAAAATGGAAGATACATTTATCCCTTTGATCGTCCCAACGATCGCTGCACCGGTCACATTCTTTTACATGAAACAGTACATGGAAAGTACATTGCCGGTATCTCTGATCGAGGCAGCCAGAATTGATGGTTCCGGTGAGTTCCATACATTTAACAATATTGTACTTCCATTAATGAAACCTGCCATTGCAGTACAGGCAATCTTTACATTTGTAAGCAGCTGGAATAATTATTTTGTACCGGCTTTGATCTTACACAATGACAAGAAAAAGACACTGCCAATCTTAATCGCACAGCTTCGTGCAGCTGACTGGCTGAAGTTTGATATGGGTCAGGTTTATGTGATGATCGCATTTTCTATCTTCCCAGTTATTATCATTTATCTGATCTTATCCAGACACATCGTACAGGGTGTTGCCCTCGGCAGTGTAAAAGGATAAATTAGAATATAGCTACAAATGAAAAAACCTTCCCTGAGAACCGTCGTGATTCCCCATATCACGGCGGTTCTCCTTTGATGTAGCAGAAAAAGATTACAATATTAAAAAACATCAGAAAAATTATCTGAAATAATCAAACATAGGCTCTTTTTTTCCAGTTGCTAATGTGCTATAATAGGCACAGATTTTGGAAAAAAAGAAATGGTTGAGAAGTGAATCTGCACAATCCTTTCAGAACGGAGGAAGACATGACAGAAGGCGGTTTTTTAGTTTTCATGGGAATTTTATTACTTTTGGTTGTCATCGTTGTTGTGATAGCGGTTGTTTCATCTGTGGCAGGTGCGGCAGCAGCAATCGTTGATGATGAAGACAGCGAAGATGAATAGAACAGGGTGAGAACAGAATAGTGGGGCGGTACTTTTGTGCCAGTCCCCTTTTTGCAGGTCTTATGGATACTGCGAAATGTCCCGAGATCGAATCATAAGAAAGGAGACAGAGATTATAATGCAGTTACTTACATTTTTGTTAAATGGAGTGAAGTTTGGTATTCCTGTCAATGATGTGGAATCCATTGAAACAAGAATGAATGTGGTGAATATTCCAAATTCACTGCCACAGGTTCATGGGATCATGAATCTGCACGGAGAAGTTATTGCAGTGTACAGTCTGGCAGAACAGTTTCATTATCCGGAACAGGAAATCAACAATATCATCGTTGCATCCATGAATGGTACAAAGATTGGGCTTGAGGTTGGAAACGTGGATGAGATTATTGATGTCCCGGATGAGAAGGTTATTTCCATGCCAGTCATTATGAAAGCAGTAGAAAATTGTTTTGATGAGGTTGCTTCCTATGCAAAAGAACTGATCGTTCTGATCGAGGTATCAAAGCTGATGCCGGAAGCAGAGCAGCAGGCAATACAGAAATTGGTAGAACAACAGTCATAAACAAAAAAGAGTAAAGCCTCTGTTATTATATATTGGAAAGATACAGTCTCGTGGGATGGAGTACCGATAGGTACTCCATTTTTGCGTAAATAGGAAATTTTGTTCCATTTCTAAAATAATTCTAAATTCTGTCCGATTTTCCTTGCATTTTGATGAGAGAGGAGTAAACTGATTTTTGCCGACCGACCGGTCGGTTTTGGCTTGCGGGAATGCAATAGCCAATCAGACATATAATTTTTCAGGAGGAACGAGAATGATCCCAAAGTATAGTGTAAAACGTCCGTACACAGTGTTAGTGGCTGTTGTACTGGTGATCGTTTTAGGAGTTGTTTCGCTGACGAGGATGACAACAGATCTGCTGCCGGCAATGAATCTGCCGTATGTGATCGTTGTCACAACAGATGTGGGGGCAAGTCCGGAGGAAGTGGAAAAGGATGTGACATCGCCAATCGAAGCGGCAATGGCAACGACTTCCAATATTAATAACGTAAGTTCCATGTCCTATGATAACTATTCTATGGTTATTTTGGAGTATGAGCAGAGCACGAACATGGATTCTGCTATGATTGAGATTCAGCAGCAGCTGGATCAGTTGACCGGACAGTTCCCGGATTCAGCGGGCTCACCGGTCATTATGCAGATCAATCCGGATATGATGCCGGTCATGATCGCATCTGCGGATGTGGATGGTATGGATCAGGCAGAGGTATCTAATTATGTGGACAATGAATTATTACCACTGCTTGAGAGTATCGAGGGTGTGGCATCTGTGACGGCAACAGGAGTGCTTGATACGGATCTTCAGGTCACTATGAACCAGGAGAAAATAGATGCTTTAAACGAACAGATTCTGAGCAAAATAGATGCCCAGTTTACAGATGCACAGGCAGAGTTAGACAAGGCATCTTCCCAGATCGACAGTGGGAAAAAGAAGCTTTCCGATAGTGAAAAAGAGATGGGAAGCCAGCTTGGAGCAGGTGAAAATGAGATCATTAATAATAAAATCCAACTGTTTAACACCGAAGCAGATCTGACCACACAATTATCAGATCTTCAGAAATCACAGTCGTCCATGGATGGTGCAATCAAGTCGTTACAGTCAGCTTATGATGGAGCAACGCAGTTACAGAGCGCGATTGACGGTTTACAGAAAGCAAAAGACGGTGTCAGCCAGGCGAAGAGTGGGGCAAAGCAGTTATATCAGGCGCACGATGGTGTAATGGCAATTTTAACAGCAAAAAATCCAATGACAGGTGCAGACATGACAGTGGAGGAAGCGCTTGCAGCAGCGGTTCAATATGGTCAGATGACACAGGAACAGGCGAATCAGTTGGAAACAGTGATTTCAACTTTACAGGCAGATCCTAAAATGTTAGAAGCATATAAAAATGCGGCCAGCGAATCCGATTTCATCGCATACATGGAATCCACAGCCATTGCCCAGATCAATGCACAGGCAGGGACTTCCTATACAAGTGAGAGTGACATTGCCAGCCAGATCGTGACATTACAGTCCAAACTGGATGATATCAATGTGATGCTGATGAGTCAGGCATCCTCTTTTGCAGATGCAGGTGTGACGCTGACTTCTTACAAAGACATTCCGGCTGCAATCTCAAAATTGAGTGAGAGCAAGACACAGATTGCGGCGGGAATCGCGACAATCGAGTCCGCCCAGACACAGGTGGCAGACGGTAAAACATCTTTAGATGACGCATTAGTGACTTTAAATGAATCCCAGATATCCGGTATCATGGAGATGAGCAAGGGATATGCGGATCTTGCTGTTGCAGCAAATAAGATCGAAGAGGGACAGAGCCAGTTAGATGATGCAAAAGAGCAGGCAAAAGATTCAGCGGATCTGAACACGATCCTTACAATGGATACCTTAAAAAATCTTCTGACAGCACAGAACTTCTCCATGCCGGCAGGTTATGTGACAGAGGGGAACGAGCAGTATCTGGTGCGAGTCGGAGATGAGGTGACATCCAAAGCAGATCTTGAAAATCTCGTTCTGATGGATCTTGGTATGGATGGTATCGAACCGGTCAGACTGTCAGATGTGGCAGATATCGAATACATTGACAATTCCGGAGATTCCTATTCCAAAGTGAATGGAAATCCGGCGGTAATGCTTTCGATTGAAAAGCAGACCGGCTATTCCACCGGAGATGTGACAGACCGGTTATTGGATAAATTTGACAGTTTGGAAAAAGAAAATACAGCGTTACATTTGAGCGTTCTCATGAATCAGGGTATTTACATTGACATGATCGTGAAATCAGTCGTAGAAAACATGATCGTGGGAGCCATCCTTGCAATTATTGTATTGTTATTATTCTTAAAAGATATGAAACCTACACTTGTAATAGCATGTTCCATTCCGCTCAGTGTTGTTTTTGCAGTGGTACTGATGTACTTTACGCATATTACGTTAAACATCATTTCGCTGTCGGGGCTGGCACTCGGAATTGGTATGTTGGTGGATAACTCCATTGTCGTGATCGAGAACATCTATCGATTGCGGGGAGAGGGATATTCCATCCGGAAAGCAGCCGTGGAAGGTGCTTCACAGGTGACAGGAGCAATCATAGCATCCACACTTACAACCGTCTGTGTATTTGCACCGATTATTTTTACAGAGGGTATCACAAGACAGTTATTTGTGGATATTGCACTGACAATTGCATTTACGCTTGCAGCCAGTCTTCTTATGGCATTGACTTTCGTGCCGATGATGGCAGCAGGATTATTAAAAAATACAAAAGAGATCAGGCATAATTTCTTTGACAAAGTAAAAGAGGTTTATGGAAAAATTTTAGCTGTATGCCTGCGTTTCAAGCCAATCGTATTTATCGCGGTGATCGTTTTGCTGGGAACAAGTGTTGTGGCAGCATTCTCCAGAGGATATTCTTTCATGGATATGAATATGGAGACGAACCAGATCAGTGCGACGATTTCAGCAAAAGAGGATGAGACGCTTACTTTTGATGAACTGACAGAAATGGCAGACGAAGTCGTGGAAAAAGCATTGACGATTGATGGTATTGAGACCATTGGTGCCATGGCAGGTGGAAGTGCTCTTTCCATGATGGGAGGAAGTTCTACAGACAGTATTTCCATGTATATGATTCTGGATGAAGAATCTGAAGTGAGCAGTGCAGATGTAATCGAACAGTTGGATGAACTGACAAAAGACATGGACTGCGAAGTTACAACAGACACCTCCGCTTCTGATATGACATCACTTATGGGAAGTGGACTGACGATCAATGTAAAAGGAAATAATCTTGACAAACTGCAGGAACTTGCAGGCGAGGTTGCAAAAGTCGTAGAGAACACCGAGGGAACTGTGGATGTGGATGATGGACTTGCCAATACGACACCGTCTTTCACCATTTCTGTAGACAAGGAAAAAGCTGCGAAATATGGCATGACCGTTGCACAGGTATTCCAGCTTGTTTACGGTGAGATGGCATCCTCAACATCTGCAACGACAATCTCTACCGATGTAAATGATTATCAGGTTTATGTACAGAGCGAGGAGCAGTCCGATGTTACATTGGATGATATCAAAAAACTGACCTTTACCTATACAGACAGAGAAGGAAACGAGACAGAAGTAGCGCTTTCTGATATTGCACAGTTTGAGGAAGGTTACACATTAGGAACGATCAACCGTGATGCGCAGACCAGATATATCAGTGTGACCGCAGGAGTGGATGATGACCATAATGTCAGTCTGCTGAGTAATGAAATCCAGAAAGAGTTAGATAAGATCAATCTGCCGGAAGGATACTCCATTGAGATGGCAGGTGAGGATGAGATGATCGCAGATGCGATGAATCAGTTGTATCTGATGCTTCTTTTGGCAGTTATCTTCATTTACCTTGTCATGGTAGCACAGTTCCAGTCGCTGTTGTCGCCGTTTATCATTATGTTTACGATTCCGCTGGCATTTACAGGCGGTCTGTTCGCACTTTACTTTACCGGTAACGAAGTCAGCGTTGTGGCAATGATCGGATTTGTCATGCTCGCCGGAATTATCGTAAATAACGGTATCGTTATGGTAGACTTTATCAACCAGCTCCGCCGTGGCGGAATGGAAAAAAAAGATGCCATTATCGAATCCGGAAAAACAAGGCTTCGTCCGATTCTTATGACTGCACTCACCACGATCCTGTCCATGTCCACGATGGCAGTCGGACTTGGAGAAGGTTCAGAAATGATGCAGCCAATGGCGATCGTAACGGTTGGCGGTTTGTTATATGGTACACTGTTAACTCTGATCGTTGTTCCATGTATTTATGATGCATTCAACCGCAATAAGAGCATGGTCGAGGAGGACTTATAATGGATGAGCAGAAACTGATCCACGATCCACCACAGAAAGTGCTTGCCCTGTATCAGGCAGTCATTGAGTTCATTAATGAAGGCTGTGATATCAACACTTTAAAAGTAGCTGATATCACAGGCCGGGCAGGCATTGGAAAAGGAACGGCATACGAATATTTTTCTTCAAAGGAAGAGATAATCTCTTCTGCAATTTTATATTATGTGAAAGTGTGCTTTGAAAAACTGCAGGTAATTTCTACAGATAACAGAACGTTTCAACAGAAAATTAATGAGGTCATGGATTTTATTGATGAGCATGTAAAAGAAAAGCAGGGTGTCTTTTTCCTGATAAAAATGGTATTGGAATCATACGAGATACCAAAGAATCTGAAAGATGAGTATGAGCGTATGAAACAGCAGTGCTGTGATAAGGAGAAAAACGAGATTATCGACTGCATTGTGGAGGAGGGTGTCCGCGAAGGTCTGATCCGGGAGGAGAATGTTTTCCTGCGAAGAGCCGCGGTCGAAACCCAGCTTTCGGTCTATTTTATGTACCGCATCGCAGCAGAGAAAAAAATCGAACTTGACCTGGAGGCAGATTTTCTGAGAGAATATGTCTATCAGAATCTGTTGAAATTATTAGGATAGGAAGAAGGAATGAATATGTTAACATTTTTATTTATCGTGCTAATGCTGGGCGTTTTTGGAAAACTGCTTGTTTTTGCAATCAAGGCAACATGGAGCATTACCAAGATTATTGTTAATATTGTATTTTTGCCATTAGTCATTATTGGATTATTTGTGAGTGGTCTGGCATATGCAGCGCTGATCGTACTTGCAATTGTAGGAATTGTTTCACTGATCAAAGATCACATGTAAAAACTGATCAAAGATCACGTGTAAAAAATCAGTTGACAAATGCCACTTTAGCTTTTATGATGAAAAAAGATATAAAAAGGTGATGAGAAAGAGGAGTACACACAGACACCTGAAAGAGAATGACATTCACCGGCTGAGAGATGTCACCAGAACATGTTGTGTGGAAGGTAGCTTTTGAACCGTCGCGCTGAACCTGTCTGTTGCAGATAAGTGGCAGAACTTGCAAGTTGATCATGCGGAGAAAAATTTCGTATATCGCCAGAAGCAGTCAGAAGTAAGCGAGAACGAGTTGTCCCCGTTACTGGACAGTGGCTTAGGAATGAGCCTGTAGAGATATGTTGTTTTTGCAACATAACAAAGGTGGTACCGCGTTGACACGCCCTTTGCATCCGTATGGATGTGAAGGGCTTTTATTTTTTTAAGAAAGGAAAAAGACAAATGAAGGAATTAGCAAAGACCTATGACCCAAAGGGCATTGAAGAACGTCTCTATAAAAAATGGGAAGACAACGGTTACTTCCATGCAGAAGTAGATCGCAGCAAGAAACCATTCACCATTGTGATGCCTCCACCAAACATTACCGGACAGCTTCACATGGGACACGCATTAGACAATACCATGCAGGATATTTTGATCCGCTACAAGAGAATGCAGGGTTACAATGCATTATGGCAGCCTGGAACAGACCACGCTTCCATTGCAACCGAAGTAAAAGTCATCCAGTCCTTAAAAGAAAAAGGAATCGACAAGGCAGATCTTGGAAGAGAAGGTTTCTTAGAGAAATGCTGGGAGTGGAGAGAGGAATACGGTAACCGTATCATCAACCAGTTAAAGAAAATGGGATCTTCTGCTGACTGGCAGAGAGAACGTTTTACCATGGATAAAGGATGTTCTGATGCCGTACAGGAAGTTTTTATTAAATTATATCAAAAAGGATATATCTACAAGGGTTCCCGTATCGTAAACTGGTGCCCGGTTTGTAAGACATCCATTTCCGATGCGGAGGTAGAGCATGAGGAGCAGGACGGATTCTTCTGGCATATCAATTACCCGGTAGTTGGTGAGGAAGGAAGATTCGTAGAGATCGCAACGACAAGACCGGAGACTTTATTCGGAGATACCGCTGTTGCTGTAAACCCGGATGATGAGAGATACAAAGACATCGTTGGAAAAATGTTAAAACTTCCGATGACAGACCGTGAGATTCCGGTGATCGCTGATCCATATGTAGACAAAGAGTTTGGAACCGGATGTGTGAAGATCACACCAGCCCATGACCCGAACGACTTTGAGGTTGGAAAACGCCACAACCTGGAAGAAATCGTTGTCATCAATGACGATGCAACCATGAACAAGTTAGCAGGAAAATATGAGGGAATGGACCGCTACGAGTGCAGAAAAGCATTAGTAAAAGATTTAGAGGAAGCGGGACTTTTAGTAAAAGTTGTTCCACATTCCCACAACGTAGGTACACATGACCGCTGCGGCACAACCGTTGAACCAATGATCAAACAGCAGTGGTTCGTGAAAATGGACGAGATGATCAAACCGGCAGTTGAAGGCGTAAAAAATGGTGATATCCAGTTACTTCCAAAACGTATGGAGAAGACATACTTCAACTGGACAGACAATATCCGTGACTGGTGTATTTCCAGACAGTTATGGTGGGGACACAGAATCCCGGCATACTACTGTGATGAGTGTGGCGAGATGGTAGTTGCGAAAGAAGCACCTCATAAGTGTCCGAAATGTGGATGCACCCATATGACACAGGACCCGGATACCTTAGATACCTGGTTCTCCTCTGCTTTATGGCCATTCTCAACACTTGGCTGGCCGGAAAAAACAGAAGACTTAGATTACTTTTATCCAAATGATGTTTTAGTAACCGGATATGATATTATCTTCTTCTGGGTAATCCGTATGATCTTCTCCGGTTACGAGCAGATGGGCAAAGCGCCATTCCATACCGTATTATTCCACGGTCTGGTACGTGACTCCCAGGGACGTAAGATGAGTAAGTCTCTTGGAAACGGTATCGATCCGTTAGAGGTTATTGACAAATATGGTGCTGACGCACTTCGTCTGACACTGATCACAGGCAATGCACCTGGTAACGATATGCGTTTCTACTGGGAGAGAGTAGAGTCTTCCAGAAACTTTGCCAATAAAGTATGGAATGCTTCCCGTTTCATCATGATGAACTTAGAGGGCGCAGAGATCAAAACCCCTGCTCTCGATGAATTAAAGGCAGCCGACAAATGGATTTTATCCAGAGTGAACACACTTGCAAAAGATGTGACAGAGAACATGGATAAATTCGAGATGGGTATCGCCGTACAGAAAGTTTATGACTTTATCTGGGATGAATTCTGTGACTGGTACATCGAGATCACAAAAGTTCGTACCTATAACAAAGAGAATGATCCGGCATCTGCAAATGCAGCATTCTGGACCTTAAAGACGGTACTGACAGAGGCATTAAAGCTGTTACATCCATTTATGCCGTTTATCACAGAGGAAATCTTCTGTACGCTTCACCCGGAAGAAGACACCATTATGCTCGCAAAATGGCCGGAATACAAAGCAGAATGGAACTTTGCAGCAGAGGAAGAGATGGTAGAGCACTGCAAAGACCTTGTAAAAGGTGTTCGCAACCTCCGTACTGAAATGGATGTTCCACCATCAAGAAAAGCAAAGATTTTCATTGTATCTGACGATGCGAAAATCAGAGACACGTTTGAATCAAACAAAGAAGTTTATGTAAACCTTGCAGGTGCAAGTGAGATCGCAGTACAGGCAGATAAGACAGGAATCGAGGAGGATGCTGTTTCCGTTGTAATTCCTGGAGCAACACTTTACCTTCCACTGGAAGATTTAGTAGACTTTGAAAAAGAAAAAGAACGTCTGTTAAAAGAACAGGCACGTCTGGAGAAAGAACTCGCGCGTTCCAAAGGAATGCTTTCCAATGAGAAGTTCTTAAGCAAAGCTCCGGAAGCAAAAGTGCAGGAAGAGAAAGACAAGCTTGCAGGCTATGAGCAGATGATGGCTCAGGTCAAAGAGCGTCTTGCACAGATGAAATAGAACAATAACCGTCCAGTCTCCCTAGCCGGTGGCGTGGACGGTTATTTTTATGGCAGGGTGTGTCATTGGTTTGTTCAACATGCACAAATTACAGAGCGAAAATGTGCGAAAAAGCAGAAAACTTGCTTGAAAAAAAGACTGGAAACGAGTATTATATAGTATATATACGATTTTTTGTAGGAAGAAGGGAGTTGGAAGAATGGCATTACCAAGTATTTCTACACCAAAAGTGAAGACCGTGAATAAAGACTTAGAGGCATGGATCAGACTCCCTGCACTGGAAGAAGGAGAACACTATACGATCGAGTATCTGCACGAGGTATTACGGGTGAACCAGATTACTTATGGAATTGATGAAGCACAGCTTCAGAAGATCCTCGATGAAGAAATCTATGAACAGGACGTACTGGTGGCAAGAGGCATACCGGCAGTAGAGGGACAGGATGGATTCTATGAGTATAAGGTGAATATGAACCTTGAGAAAAAGCCAAAGATACTGCCGGACGGATCCGTAGATTACTGGTCCATGTACAGTGTACAGTCGGTTCAGAAGGATCAGGTCATTGCGATATATCATCCGGCTGTAAAGGGAACAGATGGAATCGGAGTTTCCGGAAAACCGATTGCCGCAAGGGTTGCCAGAGAACAGGGAACACTTCGCGGAACCGGTTTTGGACGAAGTGAGGATTACCTTACCTATTTTTCGCTGATGGATGGGAAGATTGATATTGAGAATGATAAGATCAGGATCCAGCCAATCTATGAGGTGAGCGGAGATGCGAATCTTACTACCGGAAGCATAGATTTTACAGGAGATATTGTGATCCACGGCAGTGTGGAATCCGGAGTTACGATCAAGGCAACCGGAAGTATCACGATTGATGGAAACGTGGAAGCCTGTAATCTGGAAGCCGGTAAGGATATCATTTTAAGAAGTGGAATGGTCGGAGGGAACAAGGCACATGTCAGAACCAAAGGAAATCTGTATGCAAAGTTTATTGAGTATACAGTCATCCAGGTAGAGGGAGATATGGAGGCAGACGTATTGCTCAACTGCACAGTTGCGTGCAGAGGATCTATTCTGATCCAGGGCAGAACAGCGAAGATCATCGGTGGAGATGTCAGTGCAGTCAAGGGAATCAGGGCTACCACGATCGGAAATGAAGCGGAGATGCGGACAGCTGTTTCTGTTGGGGTAGGCACAGATTGCATAGCAAGGCTGAACCTGCTGAAGAAGAAGTTAGAAATCACCAAAATGGAAATTGACAAGATCGAACAGGGACTTGCCAAGTTTGAAGAGATGGAGAAGGAGCGTGGCGTCAGCTATCGGGAAGATCCGCGAAGAGTGGCACTCTTGCGTACCAGAATCCAGAATACGGCTACACTTGCAGGAGATGAGGGCGAAGTGAAGCGGCTTGAGCGCATGATTTCAGATGGGGCGAATGCAACGGTCTGTGTGACAAGAGATGTATTCCCTGGGGTATCCATAGCGATCAGGGATCAGGTTTTAAATGTGAAGAACAATGCAAAATGCGTGGAGTTCTATCATCTGAACGGAAAGATCTGTACGAGAACAGCTGAGGATTAACGGACAATAACAGGCAGAAGGTAAAAAAGATAAGATAGCATTTCAGGAGAAACGGGTTACAACCGTAAATTTCCTGAAATGCTATTTTTATATTTTATATTATTGACGAAAAACTACTTTATTTTAATGGAAATTTCATAATTTGACATTGAAAGTGAATTCTTCCTATATTATAATCAATCAGTGAGAAAGAAATGATCAGCCAGTCTGCAGTTAAGCATGTACAGGCGGATCAGGAGAGAAATGATCAGTCAGTACAGGAAAGGTACGGGAATTAATATGATAAATTTTGAAGAAGAATTGAAAAACTTTAAACCAAGTCTGGAAGTGGAAGAGGCAGAGCAGGCAATCTATAATCATGAGCTGACAGACATGACGGATGTTATGCAGGAAATGCTGCAGGAATTAAAGCAGCAGAACAGATAACAGGTAGATCACATGCACAGTGGCATGACAGATAGAGAGGTTTTTCATGAGATGTTATAATTGCGGTGCAGAACTTGGCAAGGGAGATAACTGTCAGAACTGCGGAACGAATGTAAAAGTATACAAAAAGATTTTGATGGCATCCAATGCCTATTACAATGATGCATTGGAGAAAGCCGGTGTCAGGGATTTGTCAGGGGCAATTGAGAGCCTGAAAATCAGTCTGCGTTTTAATAAATTAAATATTGATGCAAGAAATTTGCTTGGATTGATCTACTACGAGATGGGAGAAGTGGTGACTGCCCTCACGGAGTGGGTGATCAGTAAGAATTATCAGCCGAAGGATAATCTTGCGAGCAGGTACTTAGATGAAGTGCAGAAGAATCAGGCAAGACTGGATTCTGTCAATCAGACGATCAAGAAATACAATCAGGCATTGCTTTACTGCAAGCAGAACAGCCGTGATCTTGCAATCATTCAGTTGAAAAAAGTATTGTCGCTGAATCCAAAGCTGGTGAGTGGACATCAGCTTCTGGCGCTTTTATATATTCAGGAAGGACGCTATGATCTTGCGAAGAAATCACTGCGGAATGCCGGAAAAATTGATGCCAATAATACTGTGACACTGCGCTATCTGAAAGAAGCCAATGCAGCCTTAAGAGAGCAGAATCCGAGCAAGAAGCAGAAGAATGATGAACTCATTTCCTATCAGAGTGGCAATGAGACAATCATCCAGCCAAAATATCTGAAGGACAATTCTGCAGTCGGTACGATCATTAACATGGTGATCGGAATCGCAATCGGAATTGCAATCACCTGTTTCCTTGTGGTTCCTGGCGTGAGAAGAACCGTGATGAACAATACGAAAGCAGAAGTGCTGGATGCAAATAATACGATTTCTTCCAAGAATCAGACGATCACAAGCCTGCAGAGTCAGGTGGATGACCTTACCAGTCAGATTACGGATGCGAAGAACAGCGAGGAAGAATCTGCCAACAAACTGGAAAGCTATGACAAACTTCTGACTGCATATGAGACATACACCACAGGAGACATTGAGAAGGCAGGAGATGCATTGAGCAGTGTCAATGTGGATGACCTGAGTGCAGATGCAAAGAGTATTTATGATACCATCAATGCACAGGTGAATGCCGAATACATGGCTGCATTATATAAGGAAGGTTATGATGCATATTCCGGCAAAAAGTATGACGATGCCGTGAGTGCACTTTCCAAAGTCGTCGAGATGGATGAAAACTATGAGAATGGAAATGCACTGTACTATCTTGCACAGGCATACCGCAAGAACGAGGATATGGAAAATGCCAAAATCTATTATCAGAAAGTGGTAGAATTGTATCCAAATACAGAGCGCGCTGCAAACTCACAGAACTATCTGGATCAGAGTGAGACAGACACCGCCCGTTAATAAAAAGACAAACTGATATTAAAAAGTACGAAGGAGATCGAACCGGAAATTCCGGGGAGACTCCTTCTTTTTTTATTCATGACAATAAAATGTCTGCGGAGCGAGCATTCTATTGTTGAAAATCATAAGCAGAATGGAAAGAGAGGAACAAGAGCATGAAAAGCCAGTATATTATGGAAAAAGGATGTTTAGTTGTCTATGTGCCGCGTGAGTTAGACCATCATCAGGCAAACCGCATCCGCACGGAGACAGATCTTCTGATCGACACCTACCATGTCAGACATCTTGTGTTTGATTTTACAGAGACAGAGTTTATGGACAGCTCCGGGATTGGGGTGATCATCGGGCGGTGCAAAAACTTAGGCTATTCCGGTGGGGATGTGAGTGCGTGCCATCTGAACGAGCGCGTGGACAAGATATTTACCGTATCCGGGTTGAAAAAAATCATTCAGGTAAAAGAATAGGAGATAGTGGAGGAAGTAAAAATGAGCAGTCAGAACGAGATGAAACTGATATTTGATGCCAGGTCGGTGAATGAAAGTTTCGCCAGGGTGGCGGTGGCGGCATTTATAGCAGAATTAAACCCAACGTTAGACGAGATTGCGGATATCAAGACGGCCGTGTCCGAAGCGGTGACGAATGCAATCATTCATGGTTACCATGAACCGGAACAGAAAGTGGAACTCCTGTGTCAGATTTGTGGGGATGAGGTTTCCATCACCGTTTCGGATACAGGAGCAGGCATTGCGGATGTGTCAAAAGCGATGGAACCTTTTTATACGACAAAACCGGAGTTAGAGCGTTCCGGGATGGGATTCTCCTTTATGGAAGCGTTTATGGACAGGCTTGAGGTAGTATCCGAGCCGGGAAAAGGGACAAGCGTACATATGGTAAGAAGACTGGGAAATCAGGAAGGCTAGCCTATGGTGCGACAGGCGGAACTGATCAGACAGGCACAGGATGGGGATAAAAAAGCCAGGGACAAAGTCGTTTCGGACAACCTTGGATTAGTGCACGCAATTGTCCGCAGATTTGAAAAAAGAGGGCATGACAGGGAGGAATTGTTTCAGATCGGATGTATCGGGCTGATCAAGGCAATCGATCATTTTGATCTGTCGTTAAACCTTGCATTTTCCACTTATGCAGTGCCTATGATCACAGGGGAGATACGGCGTTTCCTGCGTGACGATGGCATGGTGAAAGTGAGCAGGAGTTTAAAAGAAAATGGATACAAAATCAGCAGGGCAAAAGAAGTTCTCACAACAGAGCTGGGGAGAGATCCGAGTCTTTTGGAGCTGTCTGCCATGACAGAACTTGGCACAGAGGAGATCGTGATGGCATTGGACGCTAACCGTGGGGTGGAGTCCATTTACCAGCCGGTCTGCGGCTCAGATGGAGATGAACTTTTACTCATTGACCAGATTGGAGATCAGAGCGATGTCTATGAGGAGCCGGAGAAGGAGGCTGTTTTAAACAAAATGGTGATCAGGCAGCTGATGGATACGCTCGACGAGACAGAACAGCAGATCATCCGGCTGCGGTATTTTGAAAATAAAACGCAGTGCGAGGTGGCAGGAATACTTGCAGTGACACAGGTGCAGATCAGCCGGAATGAGCGTAAAATCCTTGCAAAACTCCGGGCAAAACTGGAGTTATAACGTCATTTGCCGGAAAGAAAATCTTGAAGAGCGAAACCATCAATGATATAGTGAAAGGAGGAAACTCAAACAATAACCGGCAGTGATAGCAGACTGACAGAGCGTCAGGAGAGAGGGAGTACAAGAGCAGATGAATGGAACACAGATCAGTGATACACAGAGGAATAACAGAACCGCATTGACAGGGCATACCATAGAAGCGTTGATCGTGGTTGTCTTTTATGCGTGCAGATTTATCAGGGGAGAGCGGAGTCTTGGATATTTTCTGGTGATCACGGCATTGGCACTGATCCCGGTCATGCTGGGACAGTTTTTCTTTTTCAGGGACAGAGAGACAGGTATGATCAAACACACGGTAGGAATCGGATTTGCCATTACGTATTCCTTCATGGTGCTGACGACCGAGGAAGCGAACATTTATGTGCTTGTCATACCGATGATTTTACTTGTAAGTGTATTTAATGATGTAAAATTTTCCGTGCAGATCAATATAGGAACGGTTATCTTAAGCCTGATCATGACGATTGGTGGAGCTTTTACCGGAAAGTTCGGTTATCAGGGCAGCGATGAGGCAATCGTGCAGGTGACAGCCATGATACTTGTCGCAGTGTATTCTATCTATGCAGCGCAGACATCGAATGCAAACAATCAGCAGAAAATGGAGAATATTAAGGAAGCGCAGAGCAAGACAGAGCTTTTGCTGTCCGATATTTCCAATATGTCACAACAGATGCAGAGTGGAATGGAAGATATCTATGGAAAAGTTGAGAACCTCAACAGTGCTTCTAAATTGACCAAAGATGCAATGTCAGAGGTTGGCAGTGGTACGACGGAAACCGCAAACGCTGTGCAGACACAGATGCAGCAGACAGAAGCAATCCAGCAGAAAGTTGAGATGGTCAGCAGTGTTGCGGAACGCATTAACCAGAGTATGCAGCAGACTTTGCAGGTACTTGAGAGCGCAGGAAAAGATATGGATGTGCTTGTATCACAGGTAGATCATTCCGTAGAAAAAGGTGACAGCGTTGCAGGACAGCTAGAGACATTAGACAAATACATTGAAGAGATGCATTCCATCGTGGAGCTGATCTCCGGTATTACCTCGCAGACAAGCCTTTTAGCTTTAAATGCAAGTATTGAGGCGGCAAGAGCAGGTGAGGCAGGAAGAGGATTCTCTGTTGTTGCGACAGAGATTTCCGGTATGGCAACACAGACCAAAGAGGCAACGGTACATATTACAGAGTTGATCGAGAATATTTCCAATGCGATCAGCGAGGTGGTTTCGGTGGTGCGCGAGATGATAGGTGCAATTAATGAGGAAAAACAGTCCACAGAGAATACTGCCAATAATTTTTCGGATATCCAGAGCAATACGCTTGATATCCAGGGCAACATGGAGCAGTTAAACAGCAATATTGAGGAATTGAAAACTGCAAATGAACAGATCGTGCATTCGATTGAAACAATCTCGGCAATCTCAGAGGAGGTATCTGCACACGCAAATGAGACAATGAGTGCACAGGAAGATAATTCGGATGTACTGAACAAGATCACGGATCGTATGCAGCAGTTGATCGAACTTACAAAGCAGGAGGCATAATAACGTGAAAGCTTACGATAATTATATTTTTGATTTATATGGAACGCTGGCTGATATCCATACCGAGGAGAATGATCCTCTGGTATGGAAAAAGCTGGCGCTTTTTTATGGCTATTATGACGCCGATTATTCATCGGAAGAATTGAAAGAAAGATATGCTGCAATCATTGCAGGCGAGGAGTCTAAGATGAAATCTGAGAAAAAAGATGATGCTCATGAAGCACATCCGGAAGTTCAGATTGAAGAGGTCTTTCAGAAGCTTTTTGAGGAAAAAGGCGTGAAGGCAGATCCTACACTTGCCGTTCATGCAGGGCAGTTCTTCCGGATTCTCTCTACCGATTATGTAAAACTCTATGACGGAGTGACAGATTTGTTAGAAGCATTAAAAAAGACGGGCAAAAAGATTTATCTGCTTTCGAACGCACAGCGCATTTTTACAGAGTATGAGATGCACACACTTGGAATCGCAAAGTACTTTGACGATATTTTCATCTCTTCAACCTGTGGGGTAAAAAAACCGGACAGCAGATTTTTTCAATTATTGATTGATAAATATAATCTTGATATAACAAAAAGCATCATGATTGGAAACGATGGCATAAGCGATATCGCAGGAGCGAAGAGTGTCGGACTCGATACCTTTTATATTCATTCGAATATTTCTCCAAAGCTGCCGGAAGAGACCGTCATATTACCGGATGGCACCGAAAAAAAACGGAAGATCGTGCCGGATGCAGACTTTGTGTTAGATGGAATGGACATGGAGCGAGTCAGGGAGCTGCTGCTGGGAGAATAAGAGAAGATTATCAGCGCAGATTACCTTCCATCCACAGTTCACAATTTTTTCACAAAATATTAGCACTCACCTATTGACAGTGCTAACAACTCGTGATATAACATACTCGTAACAAAGGAAAACCACTGCGAAAGAAATTTCGTAACTGACAGAAGACGTTCCAGCCAGCAAGGTGGGAAGGTCTTTTCTTTCCATCAGAAAGTTTTTCAGAAGGTTTTTCTTTTTCACATAGATCACAGAGATAAATACGAGGGAGGTAAGCGTATGAACATTCAGAAATTTACTCAGAAATCAGTAGAAGCCATTAACGATTGTGAAAAGCTCGCCTATGAATATGGAAATCAGGAGATCGAGCAGGAACACCTTTTAGTCGCCCTGTTACGTCAGGAAGATGGACTGATTCCAAAATTAATAGAGAAAATGGAGATCCAGAAAGAACATTTTGTGGATAACGCAGAGCGCCATTTAGCTGTCCGTGTAAAAGTATCCGGCGGACAGGTTTATGTAGGACAGGATCTGAATAAGGTACTTGTCCATGCAGAGGATGAGGCAAAAGCAATGGGAGACGAATATGTTTCCGTGGAACATTTGTTTTTATGCCTGATCAAATATCCGAATAAGGCAATGAAGGAAATCTTCAAGGAGTATGGAATTACCCGTGAACGGTTTTTGCAGGCGTTGTCAACGGTAAGAGGAAACCAGAGAGTAGTATCCGATAACCCGGAGGCAACTTATGATACATTGGAAAAATACGGATACGATATGGTAGAGCGTGCGAGAAACCAGAAGCTTGATCCGGTGACTGAAATATCCTTCCAAAATGCCATCACTTCATTCCACCACC
>OHBM01001196.1_pt1 | contig 19566 bp, 15 predicted proteins | sample 1577251 | NCBI WGS metagenome assembly OHBM01 (sample SAMEA3541557, study PRJEB24748) | human gut metagenome | biome: human gut; feature: human-associated habitat; material: faeces | place: China | collected 2012 | reverse complement strand
TTTTTATGCGGGGTAAATGCCAATATCGCTTAAGTTGTTGGCATTGTTTAGGGGCGGCAGCCCTCTAACCGGCGGTGTATGGTCTGGGACTTTTGTCCCCACGCCATACCGAGCTGGCTGGGTTTCCCCACGCCCTGCGGTGCGTGTCATATTTTTCAAGCGTTCCGCCGCTTGAAATTGGAGCTGTGCGACTGTTTTTCTATATCTGTTTTCGCTGATAAGGCTCAATTTTATATGAGCGTTTCAGCTCTGCCGCAGGCTCTGAAATTATCATACCGGATAAATTTCAAAAAGTCAATGAAGCCCATTTCTACCATTCGTCAAAATGACAGTCGGCATTTATTTGACATCGAAGGGGTATAGAGTACCCGAATACGAACAACCTTGAAATTTCCGTGGGAACAAAACCGAGGTCTGTTCAAAAAAGTTTGTCTGGTCTGCCAGTAGATTTTAATGGTATTGCGCGCTATAATTTTATCATCAGGACTGCATCTGTCAGGTGGTGCGGACTGTGTAGAATATATCAGAAAGGGTGGTGATTGAAGTGGCAGTGTATGATAAGAAGAAAGAGAAACTCGCCGCAAAGATCGCATCCCTCAAGGAGCGTATCGAGAAAGATACCAAAGAAATGAATGCAGCGCAGGCTGAGTACAGCGAGCTTTGTTTCATGGAGATCAAGGCGAAGGAAAACTGTGATGAGAAGGAGCTTACAGACAAGCTCATTCAGGATCACAGCCTGATACAGCTTCTGAGGGACAAGGGCTTTACCGATGAGCAGATCCTCGCACTGGCGAACGGTGCGGACAGCTCGGCGGAGAGCAAATCTGTTTCCGAAAAACACGGAAACGATCATCGGAATCCTTACAATGTAAGTGAGGAGATCGAAGGTCAGATGTCGTTCGGCGACAAATGACCGCCTTGCAGGTCGCAAGGTATTTTCCCCGTAAGCAATGGGGATAAATTTTCAAGGATACAGACAGCAGGAAGTTTGAAAATGGAACGAGCTGTCGGAAAGGATAGTGTTTAACGGATAAGACAACAACTGCCGTAGATAGAGAGAAGGCAGGTGCAGCGATCTCTAACAATGAAAAAGGCATTAGGGTAACTGTTACGTTACCTGAGAATGTTCCCGATGTAATTCGACAGTCAAAGATCAATCGTATCTATGACATTCTCACAAAACACAAAACAGCCTAAAACTTTTTCTGAAAAAGGGTTGAAATCTCAGACGAAATGCGCTATGATATAGATACAGCAAAATTCGTCTGAGACCGCCCGATATGAATGGAGGTCGCAGATGACAAGACAAACAAAAATCGGCAATGGCTTAACAGCGATCTATGTTCGCCGTTCCGTTGCAGACAGGGACAATAATTCTCTGTCGATTGAAGCTCAGAAGGAGGACTGTTTAAGATTTATCGGCGCAGACTGCGCCTATCAGATATATTGTGACAATGGTTTTTCGGGTAAAGATACTGAACACCGTCCGGCATTCCAGACTATGATGCAGGACGCTCGTGACGGTCTTATCAGCCGTATCGTTGTAAAGAAGTATGATCGTTTCAGCAGAAATCTCCGTGACTACCTGAATGTCTCTGAGGAGCTTGACAGGCTCGGCGTTACTGTTTACTCCCTCTCCGAACCGTTCAATACGGAGACAAAGGAAGGGCGTATGATGAGAAACAATCTTCTGAACTTCGCTGAGTTTGAGCGTGAGACGATTGCAGGACGAGTAGCAGACGCATACAACACCAGAGGTCGGGAGACCGGCTTCTATCAAGGCGGAGTGATGTGTTTCGGATATGCCCCTGAGCGTATGACCGTGAACGGCAAGAAAGGCTCGGTGCTTGTTCCCTCGGAACAGGCAGAAGCATTGAAGCTCGCCTATGCGATGTACGCTGAACCGCATACTTCTCTGCGTGATATTATTCTGTATTTCAGAGAACATGAGGACGAGATTCAGTATCGCCGCACCGACCAGTATGGCGGTAAGAAAGACTGGAAACACAATGGAAAGCTGAATGTATCATCTCTTTCAAACTTACTCTCCAATCCGCTGTATGTCCGCGCGGACAAGAATGTGTATTCGTATTTTCAGACCAAAGGCTATGAGCTTATGGACGGCATTGAAGCCTATGACGGTGTTCACGGTTTATTCCTGCACGATAACGGTGACGGCAACAAATATGTTAAGGTTGGTTATCATGAGGGGCTTGTAGATGCCGATATTTGGCTGAAAGTTCAGTACAAGAAAAGCAGCAATGTGACATTCTCTACTAAGGGCAAGGCAATAAGCTCTTGGCTTGTCGGTCTTATCAAATGCAAGGAATGCGGTTACGGCGTACTGGTTGACAGGCAGTTCCGCAAGCAGAGAAATAAGACTTACAGATACCTTGTTGATAACGGTCACTCTACTTACAAGGGCTGCCTCGGCAGGAATTATCCTGTGAAGCTCGATGAGTTAGAGGATAAGGTCTTTGAGGAAATGAAAAAACGCCTTGAGAGCATTGAGATTGCAAGGCGTGAGAAAGAAATGATTGATCCCGAAGCTGAGAGTATCAAGACGGAATTGATTGAGATCGACGGTGAGATACGCTCTCTCATGGATAAGATGGCGAAGGCTGACGATGTGGTATTTGCTTATATTCAGCAGCGCATCAAGGAGCTTCACGCAAAAAAGACCGACTTGGATCGCCGTCTGCACAACAGGGAGCGTAAACAGAAAGAGATTGAAAGCAATCCTCTGTTAGAGCCGTTGAGCAAGTGGGATACCCTCTCGGTGCAGGAGAAGCACGATCTGGCAGAGCAGATCATAGAAGTAATCTATATCTCGCATAACAGCGAGGAAGTGAATATTGTATTTGGCGTATAATAGCCAATTTTTTAATCCGTGTATTGTTCGTAGGTTGAAACAGTAGAAGAACCGAGCAGAACACGGATCTCACCGCTACGGACTTTTGTGAACAGTCAATATGGATAATTCCTGAGCAGTTTTTTCCGATACTCACACTAACTGCAATGACTGAAAGGAAATATCCCTATGATTGATGAGATCTACAATAGCCGTATCGGTGCTATCAAGACAGACCACTTCTCTGATGAGTGGGAGCAGACCGCTATCCCGTTCGAGGAGTCGCTGACCGAGGAGCAGATTATCATGTTCCATAAGCTATGTGACTTGCAGAGTGAGACTGCTGCCTCTGAAATGCGAGCTGCGTATAAGGCTGGCTTCAAGGACGGAGTGGCTCTGATGAGAGAAGTTCAGGAATAACAAGCTTATCATAAAAAAATCCGTAGATTCAGGTTACTCATCTGAATCTACGGATTTTCGTTATTATTCTGGCTTTAGCTTTCCAATTACAATCTGTCGCTGTGTGCCGTCATCGGTACAGGTGATAAGAGTTATCCTGTTGTCACCAAAGTCATCAAGCACCCATGTTTCGTTAGGCTCTACGATATAATTCTCAGTTACAGTATAGGAATACTTATGTTTTTCCTTATCGTATAGGGTTATTATCATACCTATCTCGACGTTTTTTAAGTTGTTAAAGTATTCCTTATATAGTGTACTGCTGTGAGCTGCTATGCAGTAATTACCTTTACCGAAATCGCCTGTCCCGATAAAGTGTCCTGCCGCTTTCCTTAGAATATCATTGTCTGTACCTTCGAGGACAGGCGCTTTGATATGCAGATCAGCTATCTCGACAACAGGATTATCTCGCATTAGTTTCTGCTTCTGATACTCTCGATACACTTTTCTTATACCGAAAAAGCCTAAAACTGATATACCAACTATTATAGCGATGAGCCCTGTTAAAAACAGAGCCCATTGCTTTTTGTTATATGCCTTACTGTTCATCTTTTCATCTGAAAGAAACTCTTGAAGTCTTTACGGATACAACTCCGAGTCCTATCAGCATTAAAGCCCCGAAAACGATGAGCCAGTTTTTCATGGAATTGTTGCCTGTCTGAGGAAGGTTTACTTCTTCGCCAGAACTATCAAAGCCAATACCCGTTTTAGAATGCACGGTATACTTATCTAAAACATTACCGTCCTCGTCAAGCAGCGTGATAGTAAGTGTTCCATCATCATTCTCTGTGTATGTTGATGCATAAGGCTCTACACCGGTTTTCTTGTAGTAATCGTTTTCTGCCCAATTCGACATCTCATACGGAGATGCACTTATGGTTGCTTCTTCCGTAGTCGTTACTGGTTCAGTTGTTGTAGATGATGTTTCCGTAGCAGAAGTAGTGAATGTCGATGTAGTTGTAGTATCCGTGGTTGATGAAGTAGTTGTTGTGCTGGTTGTTGATTCTGTTGTTGCAGAAGTGGTGGATGTTGTTGAAGTAGTAGAATTTGAGGTCGACGTGGTAGTCGTTGTACTGGTTGTTGATGTTGTTGAATCAGTTGTAGTGGTAATAGAATCGCCATTTCTCACTTGAATAGTATAATTCGCATCATTATAGTTTTGGTCACATATATCGGATATTATTCCTTCGCATGATATATCGTACTTTGAGTCTGTAATAGGTATACAATAGGTAAATATAGTACCACCTTTTTCTATATTCTTACCTGAAGAGCTGATAATATAGAAGTATATACTCTTATCAGATGCTATGTATGAAGTAGTTGCATCTGAAATTGATGATACAAACGAAGGCTCGCCTAATCCAGTTGAATCCATTTTTATTTTACCCTCGGCAGTCCAAAATCCAACATTACCTTCTACCATTAAAGACACTTCAATGTTGTTTTTGTCTTTGCTTTCATTAACTGATACAACGAAATGATTATCCGGTGCTGTGTTATTTATAACAGTAGTTGTTGTAGTATTAGCCTCAGATGTTGAAACAGTTGTAGAGGTTGTAGTAGTCGTATTTGTGTCTGACGCTGCTGTGGTTGTAGTTCTTTCAATGCCATTCCATTTCTCTTTGATGTTGAAATCAGTATAAACCACATTCAGATTATCATCTAACATATAGGCATAAGATACATCAAAAGTAAAATCCGATGGTGATGGATTATTCGGGCTATCGAATTCGACATTAAATAAATCAAATGCCGACTCGATGTTTTTATCCGTTGTAGCCATTGAGACAAAGATTTCACCTTTATCTTGATTAACATTTAATAAAATGTTTGGATCATCATTATTATGTGCAATAACATTGTACTTACTTGAATCATAGCCTAATGTCGCTTCAAATCCACCAAGACGTACATTTCCTTCAACTGATAACGTGGCTTTGACAGTATTTCCATTGTACTCATAGTTGATAATATAATCATTCTTAATATTGTCATTAACGACAGCATTTACTGATATAGGGAATAATGACATCACTGTAATCATGATTGATAATATTATCGAAAAGTGTTTTTTCAACATATTCTTTCCTTTCTAATTGACCCTGTGCCGAAACACAGGGTCAATTATGTTATTTAGTTGTTACTTCTCGACCACAAGAGTCATACCGCTGATTTCATCCTTCATGATATCTTCGTAAATATCCTTGTAGAAATGATATACGGTAGGCACCTTGGTTCTGTCACGATAGCGATAGTAGGTTGTGCTTGTTGTTGAACGGTAACGATAACGATAGTATGTTGTGTTACCATAATTTGTGTTGATGATGAAGTATATGTATGTTGCATATCCATCGTTTAATGCATAACCATTCTGATCGGTTGCGTTAACACCGTTCTGCGAGCCGCCCTGACTTCCACCAGGAGGTATTACAGGTGCTGCAGCTAATTCAGCCGGTGAAATCCAAAGTGATCCGTAGTGATGTTCACCATAACCCGGCTGTACGCCCCATCCACTAAAATCACCGTTAATGCTGAAGTTTCTAAACTGTCTAACCAAGTTTGGTGTACGAGTACACCAGTAGCTCATTTCATAGTTGTCTACATACTGTTCAGTCTTGGTTTCAACCTGTCTCAGATCGCCACCAGATACAGCACTTGTGGACCAGTCGCTCCAACCGCCCCAGTCAGTGTATCCGCTTTCTTGCTTGGTTTCGACCTGACGAAGATCATTCTCAGATACGGCATTGGTACTCCAACCGCTCCATTCTCCATAATTGGTATAACCAAGCTCAGTTTTGGATTCATCAAGCGTCCAACCTTCAAGTTTACTCTCATTTGAGGTTGTCCACTCTGTTTTGATTTTCTTCTTTTCTCCTGTAGGCACCTGCTTTGTAGTAGTCTTAATTGAAGCATTAAACGTAACAGGGGTAGAAGCTTTGGTGTTAGGATTGTTCTCTCTGTAGTACAAGCCCATGATATCCATCGTAAGGCTCAACTTTGTGTTTTCATCGATCTTGTCTGTATTCTTAAAGTAGAGCTTACCATCTTTCACAGTATAATTGTCGTTTTCAGAGAGTTTCCACTGAATGTCGTATCCGTTAAGTGTCGGTTGCAGAGAGTATCCAGCACTCATAGCTGCTGAGATATCTGTTCCACCTTCGCCGAAGTCGATGTCATTCTTGATTCGTTTCGCTTCAATATCTGGATCCATAAGACCAGGTACATATCCTTCGGGTGCATTTTCACTATAAAGAATGATTGAAATAGGCTGTTCAGGTTTGCCAACAAAGTCGTATAGCATTTCAAGGTTCTTCTTGGTGAAAAGGTCCGGATTATCTGCTACATCAAGATATTTCAATGTCTTAAATCTTGTAATAGGATAAATATATCCATCTGTTTCACTATATGATCCGTTAAAGTCGCTGATGTTTGCGTTTCTAAGACCAAGATATGTGATGTTATCCATATCAGGCAGAGAATCCACAGAGCCGACATTGACGTTTGCAAGAGCCATATAGCGGAGATTCTGTTTGTTGACGAATGTATTGATGTTGATAGCTTCGGTTTCTGTAGCAGAATCAAGGAACAATCCCACAAGATTATCATAATTCCTGATGTTTCTAAAATCGAATGCAGCGAACTTATGTCCGGCAAGGTTTAAGTATTCGAGCTGATTCAGCGTATTAAGGAAACTGAAATCTGTTAAGCCAGAATTCTGCATTGAGAGATACTGAAGCTTCGTCATGGAACGAACTGCAGCAGCAGATTCAAGTTCTACATTATTCATATAGAACAAACTGAGTTTTGTCAATGTACTGAGTGATGTTATATTGTGAATCTCTGGGTTATCGCTAAGATCAAGAATAAGGAGATCTTTCATACCACTGAGATAGCTGAGGTTATCAATTTGCTCAGAAATAGTTTCACCAGTAGTCTGATCCTTGCCGTTCACTTCTCTTGCCTGTCTGATATTGCAACGTGCAAGTTCCAGGTGTGTAAGATAAACCAGATCCTGTAAGAATCCAAGATCCACAACGCTATTACCTGACAAAGACAGATATTCAAGCTTTGTAAGGTTTGCTATACTTTGTACAGAACTGCTGTCGATAATATTGTTGTTTAGGCGCAGCTCTACAATTCCAGTTGCCTGATCAAGATTGAGAACCTGTTCAAGGGTATTAACAAATCCTGTATCTGTGGAATAGCCCTGGTTTTCAAGGAAAAGTCTTTCCAGATTCGGGAACGAACCTGCATCAAAGGTTGACAGCTCATTGTTGTCAAGATCAAGATATGTCAGAAGAGAAAGACTATCGAGAGTACCTGCAACACTTCCGATGTGGTTATTACTCAGTGAAAGGATTTCAAGATAAATCAAGCGTCTGAGGGATTTAACAGTATGAATATCGTTGTTATCCAATCTCAGACAAACTAACGACTGTAATCTTGCAAGGTGTTCAAGACCATCCGTGGAAATTGTAGCAGAGATGTTGTTGCCGGAAAGATCAAGAGTAGCAAGCAGCTTACAATTTTCAAGAGGTGAAATATCAGAGATTTTATTGTTTGAAAGCCACAGAGTTGTGAGATTTTTCATTAACCCTATCGGAGCAATGTCCATAGGTGTATGAATGTCATAATCGTACTCTTCGACAGGCTTAAACACTTGCTTACCAAGTTTTGCACCTGTAGTGTACTCATAATAGTTCAAATCTCTTGAAAGGGTAAGAACAGTAACATTCGGTATACGAGAAACAAGTTCGCCGCTATCATTTACAAATGACAGATTGCTAATATCAGAGATATAGTTGCCCTGGAGGAAAAGCTCCTTCAGTTCTGTAAATGGCTGCTCAACCTGAGTTCTGCTATCTGTAAGCGTAAGGAAGTTTACGTCCTTAAGCTTATTGTACGACAAATCAATGCCTTCAATAAGGAACTTAGATGAGAATACTGATGACGGAATTTCTGAAATACCACAGTTGGAGAGAGAGAGCTGTTCAAGATAATTGAGACTTGCGAGTTCACCCAAACCAGCATTCTCGCCAGAAAGATCATTGTTAGAAAGATCAATCTTCTTGTAATACTTCAAATACTTAATACCGCTGAGGCATCTGATACCCTTATTAGAGAGGTCAAGCTCATAGCCAAGTTTTTCCATAACATCGGTATCATAGATTTCTTCCTCGGTCAACATACCGTCCTTGTTTCCATACTTCTTATCGAAAATGTTAAGGAGTGCATTATAGAGATTTACATCAGTTATTTTATCTGTGGAAATCTCTGTGCTGTTACCTGCAAGCTGCACATCGAATTCAAGACCGGTGCGTTTGAAGGATTCATCACCATTGCGCTCGATATTGGCATAGACTTTTGCCCATTCCATATATCCAGCCTTTTCGCCTACATTGATAACCTTATAGGTTGTGCCGTTTACAGTTTCGTTCGCTCCGATATCTACTTTACCAGACTCAATATCAGGAATCCACGATACGGTAAGATCGTAAAGCGGAACAGTAGTTGGAAAATAAGTCTCGCCAGAGATGATAGACGGAACGAAGCTCTTGATATACTGTTCAGAATATTCAACTTGACCTTCGATAGACTTAGCTGGAATTGTCCTTGTGATGCGATCAGTATAGATTACATTTCCCTCGAAGACAAAATCGTACTGCAATGTAGCGTTTGTTTCATCTTTGAGATATATTATTTCATTATTAGTTGTATCAAGAACGCGCTTATCAGCGGTTGTGCCATTTTCTCCTTTAACGACTGACCACTGAATGTCAACGTTCTGTACGGTGTTTACGCCGTAATTTTTACGTTCAGATTCAAGAGAAACATATCCAGGTAATCTATAATGCTCAGGAAGCTCCTTGGGGATTGCGTTGATGATTTCTTGGAACTTGGTAGGGCTTGGCATATCAATCTTGCCCTGAATCTCACGCTTGAAAGGATGGATTTCATACTTGACACCGTCGATATAAATATGTGCATTGAAGGTTACCCATGTAGTATACTCAAGATTTGGGTTCTTAAACACATAATCGATAGTGTTGAGGCTACTTGCTAACGTTCCGCTATCAATAGACCACGTAACATCAACGTTGTCATATTTTTTAGTAGCGGCAGGCATATTGTATGAGTTCGGGCCGCTCTTGTAGGGAAGCTTAAAATCGCCATTGATAAGTTTACCTTCCTGTGCAAAAACATCTTCCAAGGCAGCTATAACTTCATCGCAGATGATTCTGTTTGGATCTTTTGCTGCACAGTAGTAAACATCTGTATCCGTAGTGATTTTCGAGAAATCAACAGCAACATATTCATCGGGTTTCAATGACCACTTGGCATCTTCATATCCCTGAATCGAAGGAAGATCAGGAATATTATCCCAAGCTGATCCTACCTTAATAGATTTCTGAGCATACTGTGGATAGTTTCCTTTATCATCTTTCGGAAGATAGAAGGTCACATTAGCTCTGTTGCCAAGTGTAACATTCATTTTGACAACTTTCTGCTGAATAATACCAGCATCTCTGGAATTGACCTTCGGAGTTTTACCGTCTTCTTCAAAATCATAATATGCGTTTGAATATATCTTTGAAATATCCGATAATTCACGCAGCTTTACACCATACTGTTTTACATATGTAACATCAATTGACTGAACCTTTCCATTCAGGTCAGTATCACCGAACTGATATATTGACATATCAGAAAAACTTGAACTTAATTTATAGCTGCTTGAATCGCCGCTTTGCGTTAAACTCGAAGCGTTATTGGATTCTTTAGTATCAAGTGAAATGACACTGTATGTTCCCGCAGCAAGGTCATCAACAACATGAAAAGTAAGATCCACCACATTAATCTGTGCGGTCTGGTTCTCAGTTGAACTGAACGATATGTGTACCTTTCCATCTTCAGGATTGACCTCAATAGATGATCCATTGTCAGTTGAACAAGCCTTAGCAGATTTAAGGGTTACAGCAGTTTCGTCATAATCAAGAACCGCTTCAAATGCAGCAACATTTGAATTCTGCGGAACATAGATAGTTGTTGTAAAATCCTGATCCTGCATTGCCTGAAAATCTGTGTTTGCTAAGGAGGCGTTAACAGTTGTGCTTGCGGCAGAAACGCTAAAAGCGGACATGGGAAGAGCCGCCGCTGCCACACACATCATAGATAATATGCTAAGTCTACGTTTCACAGCTTATTCACCTTCTTTCGGAACCTTAGCCGCCTGCTGTTCCTTCGCTTTATCCACAAGCTCCTGAGCAGTGATAAAACCGTCAAAGAAATCAGCATACGTCACGAGTTCTCCTGTGTACCAATGCTCAATATAGCCGTTTGCAAATACTCTGCTTATACCATTGAGCAGATTATAATTCACATATTGACCATAAAGAATCTTTTCCTCACCAGTGGAGTCTGTTTTCACAGCTTCGATGTAGTACGGAATCTTCACAACATATTCGCAGAGCTTCCAGCCAACATTTTTTACTTCCTTATCATCTCTCTCATTAAAAACTCGTTTTACACCGAGAGTAAGAGAATGATCATTTCCGTATTGATAGTTCGCACCATATCCAACACCAACTGCCATTTCGTTAGCGTGTGAATAGGTAACTCCGTTATCCTCTCCGCTTGTAAGACCGTGTTCTATGGTTGAGGAGTCACCTGAAGATCCACCCTTCATATTGGTTTTTTCAACATTCTCCTCGGTATAATTCAGTTTTTCTGTCGAAGTTACATCTCCAGTTTGCTTCTCACTTTTAGGTACATAGTCAATTTGCTCTGTTTGATGATTGGTATAATCGTAAAAAATATGCTGTACATATCCGTCAAGACCACCAATCTCAGATTCACCGCCTAAATGTGATTCATGTTCGGCAATCCAATTATGCTTAAATTCATTTTCTAAGTCTGTCACTAAATTGTATTTGTCTGTTGTAGTGTTTTCACCTGTAACTGTTACCGTACCACTTGTATCTGAATCTTCATGATAGGTTTGTTCTTCATGCGTGTTAGTTACACCATCAGATATTTCTTTATATGTATTCCACGTCTTTCCATTCTCTGTTATGTCAGACAGAGAATACGAAGAATCAACAGCAACAGATTTGCATACGGATACAGCTTCAGTTTCAGTTATTTCGATTTCAAGAGAACTTGCATTAAAGAAGCCGTCATTACTTACACCTGTAAATTTTGTATCGCCGGGAATGCCAAGAAAGCTTGAAGATGAGTAGTATTTACTGTTGTCCATGATATCATTTATACCATTCATCTGCGTTGCTATTCCTGATGCAAGCGTAAGACCAGCATATTCTTTAGAGAAATTTCCACCCTGTGCAGCAATATCAAGAATCCCCTGAAGTTCACCAAGATTCATAGTTATGCTGTTCGTGCCTCCAAGCACTTCCTTTGGGTTGTAGTCAGTAATCGCCATGATAGATGCTGCACTATAGTCAGTAGGCTGATAGATGCGGTATGTAATATCTCCGTCCTTCACCTCTGTATACGGTTCGTACTCAATATACTCATACCAGTCCTTCTCAGTGAATACAGGATCACTCAGTTTCAGCTTAGTCGCTGTAATCCCAGGAAAGACCTTCGTGTAGTCATCAACGTGCTTAGCAACAGTTCCAACAGCCGCAGTTTTTTCGGTTTTATCGGCTGCAAAACTGGTTACGATAGCTGACGATGTAAGTACTGTCAGCGCTGCAACAAAAGCTAAGGTGCGTTTCAGACTATGCCCGTATTTTGCTTTCATCCAATACCCCTCCTTGTGATATTATAATTTGTTAGGCTTGCGCCTGATTTATGTGAATGGCTTACAACGAAGTGCAAGTCAAAACATAACAATTCTACTGTTAATCACTTCATGATTAACGTCGATGTAGTCTGTCTTGTCCGAATTCCATGCTGCAAGGTCTTTGATGTTGTACTTTAATGACGTTTCAGCACCTTCTGCGCTGATATTCTTAAACTGAATATTACACAGCTCTATATCTGCACTAACATTATCAGTGCTAACGAAGCTTATATAAATCAGTCCAGGTTCCGGACAGTTGCATTCAACGTCCGTATCTTTGCTTATGAATGATTCAAATTCTAACAGCGATGTATCGTAAGAGATTTCGAGTTCCATTATGGCAAAGTTGGTGTTTCCACCCACAGTAACCGGAATCGAAATGCTATCCATACCTGAGTTCACATATGTCACATCATTATAAATAACGTTGTCGCTATTGCTTATGTCTATGCTCTCTGCTGTTAGTGTGAGTTCATCTTCTTTTGCAACAGAGCCTTCCATTATCTGTGAGATGAGTTCTTCCTGACTCCAACCATCAAAAACCTCATTTCCCTTCATAGATAAGGGACGATTCAGGTTTATCGTACTCATATCGCCGCTTCGTGTTTCGATATTTCCGTGTTCAGAAACGTCGATGCTAATACTGTCGGCTGTATTCTTCTCGGACTCAGCACTCTTATCTTGATGTGTAGTAGAATTCTCAGATTTATCGTTATCCTTAGCGGGCTGAGTAGTTTCTGATACCGGAAGCTCCTCTGTAGATGCTTCGGTAGCGATACTATCGGCTGTGTTGATTTCCGATGTTGAACTTAAACTGCTTGTATCACTATTGTTACTGCACCCGCAAAAAAAGACAGCTAATGATGCTAAAATGAAGTTAGCTGTCAATGATCTTAGTCTCATATTTCCCCCTTAACAATGATATAATAAGTAAAAATGCTGACTTGTACAATCAATCCCGGACTGAGCAAATTAAGGATTTCCCACTAAAACAGCGTAATATTGCGGATATTCAATTATCAAGATTTCATTCTGACAACAAATTACAACTGCCTGCACATACTGTTAATCATTTTACGCTGATATACAAAATCAGGGTGAACATATCTATTCAGGGTGAGAGTTACTGAACTATGCCCAAGAACAGCAGACAGTGTTTTAATATCAAAGCCATGTTCAGCACAGTTGGTAGCAAAAGTGTGGCGAAGCTTGTGATAGTTATGATTTTTTACCTCAGAAGCCTGCAATATCTTCTTATAACGATACCTCATCGTTCTTGGTTCAACAGGCTTATTCGCACCTGAAAGAATAAAGCGATCGTTTTCATCCCTAAGAAGTTTGAAATACTGCATAATAAAGTCTGGAATGGCTATATCCCTAAAAGATGCAGCCGATTTTGGAGTTGATATTACAATTTTGGTTTTATTGGTTCCGTCTGTAGAGGTGATACGTTGGACAGTTCTCCTGATATGCAATATCTTGTGCTGAAAGTCCACATCGTTCCATTTTAAGCCGCAAATCTCGCCAATTCGCAAGCCCATACAAAGAGATAGCAAGATACCAAAAGCTGTCAATGACATATTTGATTTTATATATTCTATAAGCCGTTTTTGCTCAGCATCGCTGATTCGGGTGTGCTGTTTCTTCTCTACTTTCGGGAGGACAACATTTTTCAGCGACAGCTTAAAGCCATACTCCTCCTGAGCATAACTTAACATTGCCTTGAAAACCGTGATAATATCCCTTACATAACTCGCAGATAAGCCGTCTGCGAGTTTTTTGTTTATATACTCGTTCAATCGTCCTGCGGATAGGTCTGGACACGGAACATCTCGAAATATAGGGAGAATATGCTTCTCAATCTTTGCTTTGTAATTGGCAAGCGTGGACTCCTTGACACGATTTACAACAGCATTAAGCCACTCAGAATAGACTTTGCCGACCGTGATATATCTATTTGAATAATAACGAGATGCTACCTCCTGACCTATCAGCACTTTACTTTCAGCTTCATCATAAGTCCTGCCGTAGACATACTGGTACTGAGCCTTTCCTTTATCATCATAGCCTATACAAAACTTTCCCATGTACCGACCATCTTTACGCAGAGTTATATTTATACCTGTTTTTTCCATACTGTAACCCTCCAAGTGCCTAAACATCGGCATATTGCACATTTCAAACATACTCACTGTATACAAACTGCTGATTTTCTGAAAAGCTATTGAAAATTTGATGAAAATCGTGTATAATGTTAAGAAAAGTATACCTTTTTTGTACACAATTCTCATAAAAGCAAGTTTTCCTTAATTTGCTCATTTCAAGAAATTCAGCTATTGTTTATTATAAAGGGTTACTGCGCTGAAAGTGCGCTGTGTGTGCGCTGAATATGTGAAAAAGCTCCTTACAGTGTAATCGCTGTAGGGAGCCTTGTTGTATATTCGTAAATTAGCGTGTATGGCATTTCGTGACCGGACAGGGTAGTTATCCCCGTAATCGCCACTGACGGTTCTGAGGGGCTTTTCCGTTCGCCAGAGAGCCGATCGTCATTCAAGGTCATTCCGCTTACGCTTCTGCTGTTGTCCTCGGTTCTGCTCCTGCCGCAGATATTCCTCTATTGTCCTCGTCGCTTCGGACAGCTCACGGGACTTCTTATCTGCCTGATTGTATTCCGTATTTTTCTTCGACAGCTTTTTCTGCAAAGATGCGAGATGCTTTTCAAGATTTTCGACTTTCGGAATATTGCCTGACGGGTAAAGCTCCAAAACCTGTTTGCAGGTTTCGTGATATTCGGCAATATCGCCGCCGTGTTCCTTTCGGTACTTCTTTTCCTCCCGACCGCTGAGTGCTTTCAGTTCCTCTCCGATATGCTTGACCTTGCGATATTTTTTCAGCACTTTGAGTTTTTCTTGCAAATCTTTGATCTGTGCGTTCAGGTCATTCAGCTCACCGACAAGATGCGCCCTTTCAATAAATGCCGCCATCGCAGCACCACGAACCTGATCCGGCTCAACGCCGTATGCGGTGATTATATTTTTTGCGATGCTTGCCACCTTCATATTGCCACGGTCGATAGCATCACGGACAAACTTGTTCTCCTCAGCTTTCGGAGTGATTTGTCTGACTTTGATTCTCGGAACATATATCATACCGCCCATATACTGTGCGATACGCCCTTTGATCTGCTCGGTTTCATAATACCAGCCCAGCGTCCGGCTTCGGGTGAACTTCGCTCTCGGATTGCGCTCCTTCTGCTCCGCAAGCATAAATTTCAGGTCTATCTTGTGGTCGGGGTTATACTCGACAAGCACTCCGAAATCTGCACATTTTGCAAGGAAGTCCTCAAAGTTTTCGCTGACCTTGATAACCTGATCTATCGCATATTTCAGCTTTGCTTTCCACGATAGCCCCTGACGGCTCATATCCCATTCCCAATGGTTCTTTCCTTTGCCCATTTCAGGGTGTTCAATCACAGATAAATGATGCTGTCGGCATACCTCGTCCGTGATGTTTATGAGTTTCTGAAATGACCTGTCCTGCTTGGTAGTCCTGCGGTTTTCGTGCGTTTCAAAAGTCCTGCCGTCGATGCAATTCGTATTGTTGAAAACGCAATGCAAGTGGGTATGCTCCTTGTCGATATGGCAGGTCATGAAATACTGGTATTCGCCTTTGAGGAACTGCTCACATATCTCCTGACCGAGCTGCAATGCTCGTTCGGGAGTAATTTCCCCAGGCTTGAAACTGACGATAAAGTGCTGGGCGAGAACGGAGCTTTTGCCTGTACCGTGTTTCCGAATCTCAGCAAAATCATGACTTGCCTGCAACAGATCAGAGCTGCAACCTTCGGTGATGATCAGTCTGCCGTTATCCGTTTTTTCAGGATTAGCAATGTAGTTCAGTGCTGCAAGGTCATCAGCAGAGATTGAAAATATCTTAGTGGTTGCCAGAGCTTGTTCACTCCTTCCTTGATCTCAGCAATATCGTTATCATAAACTCTGCCGCCGCTGTTTGCACGGACGGCGATCTGATTGATATTGCCTGAGATGTTCCTTGCAAGTCTGAGGATTTCGCTCAGCTTCTCCTCGTTGAACTGGACGATGTAGCCCTCGAAGATCATCGCCCTGACGAACTCGCTTCTTGACTTCATTCCGCTGTTGCGGAATTTGCGGTCGATAGCATCAAGCTCCTCTTGGTTCACCCTGATCTTCAGGTAGAGATCACGGCGATTCTTGTTTTCTTTCTCATTCATTTTGGTGTAAACCTCTCTTTTTATTTTTCTGTGCAGGGTTTCAGGGGCGGCAGCCCTCTGACAAGCGGTGCGAATTGTGGGTTGCCGTTAGTGCGCCCACGATTTGCCGAGCTTGCGATTTGTGTTAGCCCCTGTGGGGCTATTTTGCATTTGAGCCTGTCGGCTCAGATGGTTTCCGCACTTCCGTGTGTGGAATTGGAGCGTCAGCGACTATATTTCTCTATGTCCGATCGCTTCGCCGCCGTCCCTATGATAAATATACTGGATAAATCTCAAAAAGTCAATGAATCGGAAAATGGGTATTCGTCAAAATGACAGTTGCAGGTTTCTATGCTCTCAGAGTATCGTAACCCCCTCATAACTGCACGTTTCTGAAAATTCGGTTGCTCCGATTTCGGGCGGTGTTGAGAAAAGTTTGTCTGGTATGCGAATAGATTTTTAATGGTATTGCGCGCTATAATTGGAGTATGAAAATGGAGAACAGAGCTTCGGCTCATGGAACAGAAATAAAAATAATTATGAGAGAGCGAGGTGATTTTGAATGGGTATCTATGCAGAGAAGCGTGATAAGCTCGTTGCTCGGATCGAGGAACTGACGAAACGCATCGCCACTGATACTGCCAAGAAGCAGGAGCTTGAGGAGAAGCTGAAAGAAGCAAACCGTCTTGCGATGGCGGAGCAGTTCAACTGTAAGCCCCGTGAGCTTGATGACATCATCAATGCGGAGCATTCCCTTTTGCAGAAACTCCGTGCAAGCGGTCTGTCGGATTCCGAGCTGCTTGAAATGGTCGGTGTCCCTACTAACGATAGCGACAAGGACGGTGACAGCAAGAATGCGGACAGCTCGGATTGCGATAAGTCGGATAGTGATACTGCCGAGGACAGCACCGAGGATGATGATGAGATCAAGTTCTATGGCGAAGCGCTGACCGACTAACACAAAAATGCCTGAACGGTCAAAGGCATTTTCCCCGTAACCGCACGGGACGATTTTTATGGATACAGACAGCAGGAAGTTTGAAAATGGAACGAGCTGTCGGAAAGGATAGTGTAGAACGAATAAACCTACAAATGCCGTAGAGAGAGAAAGGGCAGGCGTAAAAACTATGCAGGAGATGGACGAGCTTTACAAAGATTGTCCGACGCACACCAACACTTATGAGGTGGACGGTGTGAAGCACAAAGTTGTAAGTCACTTTGTCGGAGACAGGGATATTAACGATGTGATGCTTGGCTATGCTTTCAATAAAGTAGTCAACGAAATGATGCACCGTGTCCCTTGCTCGGATACAGAGTAAACTTTTTTCTCAAAAGCTATTGCTTTTTCCGATACGGCGCGCTATAATAGACTCGTATCGGAAAGAGCTGCTTTGGAAATGCAGGAAAGGAGTTTACGATGTTACCAAAGCAGACTGAATATAAAGTGGGAATGTACCTCCGCTTGTCCCGTGATGATGAGCGTGTGGGAGAGTCCCTCTCGATTGAAAACCAGCGTACCATTCTGACGAAATATATTGAGGAACAACACGGTTGGACGCTTTACGATGAGTATGTGGATGACGGAATTTCCGGCACTACGTTCGAGAGACCAGGTGTCCAGAGAATGCTCGAAGATGCAAAGGCTGGCAAGATCAACCTCATCATCTGTAAAGACCTCTCTCGTTTCGGAAGAAACTACATCCAGGTCGGTCAGTACACAGATTATATTTTCCCCATGTACAATATCCGCTTCATAGCTCTGAACGATAATATCGACACAGCGAAATCGGACAGTGCTTCAATGGATATGATGCCGATCATGAATGTTTTTAATGAATGGCACGCAGCCAACACTTCAAAGAAGCTGAGAGCTGTATTTGAAGCGAACGCAAAGTCGGGAAAGTATAAGACCAACTATCCGCCTTACGGCTATATGAAAGGCACAGACAAGAACTGTACGCCTATCGTTGATCCGTATTCCTCGGAGATCGTCCGCCGTATCTTTGAAATGAGGGCGGCAGGCTACAATGTGAAACGGATAGTCGATGTTCTCAACAGAGAGCATATCCTTGTACCGTCCGACTACTATTATCACACTATCGGAAAGCCGAATCCTTACCGCACCTCGCACCTGTGGGGCGTATCTGCGGTCAAGCGTATTCTCCGCAATCCTATCTATCTCGGACACCTGATTCAGCTCCGCACCACAACCGTGAGCTATAAGAATCACAAGACCGTCCGCCGTGACGAAAATGATTGGGCGGTCACTGAGAATAATCATGAAGCGATCATCTCCCAGGAGCTGTGGGACAGGGTGCGTGAAGTCGATGATTCGGTAAGCAACGGCAAGTCCTCCAAGAACGGTATCACGATGCCGCTTTCGGGCTTGTGTTATTGCTCGGACTGCGGTTCCAAGATGAAGCAGAACAGCAATATTCACTGTAAGTCAAAGCCTTGCTACACCTGCGGCAGATATAGCCGTTTCGGAAAAGAGTATTGCTCCTCGCACACGATAAGGCTTGAGCTGATCGAGAGCCTTGTGTTGCAGGACATTCAGCACCAGATCGACTTCGTGATGAATGAGCCTGATGTGAGAGCAAAGCTCCTCGCTTACAAGCAGGGCGAGAACGCTGTGCAGGACAGCTCGGACAGGAAACGGCAGCACGATATTGTGAAGCGTATCGACGAGCTTGACGGTCTTATCCAGAGCGTCTACGAGGATAAGGTGGCAGGCAAAGTTCCCGAAAAGGTGTGTATCGGCTTGCTTGAAAAGTATCAGGCAGAGAAGGATAAGCTGACCGCTGAACAGGACGAGCTGAGAAAGCGTTCCGAAGCGACACGGCAGGACGAGCGTGATGTGGACGAGTATATCCGCCGTATGAAGTCCTACGCAGGAGCGAAGAAGCTCACCCGTGAAATGGCTCTGGAGCTTATCGAGTACATCAAGGTCGATGCTCACCCAGGTCACCGCAACCTTCCGAGAACGATCCATGTCTTTTATAAGCTGATCGACAAGCCGCTGACCAACAAAAGAAATGCCCTCGAATGATCGGGGGCATAAAAAACAACTATTGAACCTTCCATAATTGCTGTTGATATTATCAAATAGGTCAGATTTCTGCTGCTCAGTTTTCGCATCATGGATATATGCGATTTCTTTCGCTGGGATACCCTTAGCGATCAGTTTGTCACGAATATCATCATATACGCAGAAGTCAC
>OHBM01001189.1_pt1 | contig 19679 bp, 22 predicted proteins | sample 1577251 | NCBI WGS metagenome assembly OHBM01 (sample SAMEA3541557, study PRJEB24748) | human gut metagenome | biome: human gut; feature: human-associated habitat; material: faeces | place: China | collected 2012 | reverse complement strand
CCATGATCTCGCCGGAGGAGATCGGCAATTTCTTTAAACGCGGCTATTCCACCAAACAGTCGCAGGCAGGTTCTGACGCTGCTTCTAAACAGGCAAGTTCTGACGCCACCTCTAAGCAGGCAGATGATAAACGCGGGCTTGGGCTGTACTACTTACAGACGAATGTTACAAAGTCAGGCGGCTCTGTCGGGGCTGACTGTGTATGCTATGAAGACAGCTATTTCATCATTTTCAGATTGATCTTATGAATCCCGGCACATAATTTTGAGACAAATGTAAGACCCTATTCATGCGTGATAGTTTCCGCAATGTTTCAGACCGTCATATTCCACAATTCCCTTTCAGATAATTTATTGATTTTTGACAATTTACAAGCGCCATCTGCTCTCTTATAATACAATTATGAAATGAAATCGATTTCACATTCAATCATAATACTCTTTCATATAATCAGTTGATTATTTTGTAATAATAATGCCAGTGAATATGATAACGATTGCATTATATAGAAACTGCTATTGACAAGCCTTGGGAGATACCGGTCTCAGGCAATACAACAGGGAGGAATATTATTTATGGTTCACAATACAATACAGGATAATGAAAAGATCAAAAAACTGGAGCAAATTCACATGACCAGGGTTTCTCATACAGATTCCGCACTTTCCTTTCATCTGATGCCACCATCCGGATGGCTGAATGACCCAAACGGGCTCTGTCAGCTGCATGGTACTTACCATATTTTTTTCCAGTATTCTCCTTACTCCGCCATTGGCGAGGGAGACAAATACTGGGGACACTATGAAACAAAAGATTTTATAAACTATACTTATACAGGCATCTTTTTATCACCGGACTGTGATCTGGATAAGGATGGTGTATATTCCGGAAGTGCATTTGTCGAAGACGATACCATGTATCTCTATTACACAGGCAATACAATGGAAGACGGTGATTTCGACTTTACCTATGAAGGCCGCGGCTCCAATACCACGCTGGTCACATCAAAAGACGGCATTACGGCTTCTGCCAAAAAATGCCTTTTAACAAGTGCAGATTACCCGCACACCTTATCCTGCCATGTCAGGGATCCTAAGGTTTTTAAAGAAAACGGGAAATACTATATGGTGCTTGGTGGCAGAACCAGAAATGATGTTGGCTGTGTTCTTCTTTATGAAGCAGAGGATAAGGAGCACTTCCGTTTCAAACAATATATTACCTCCGAAAAGCCTTTTGGTTATATGTGGGAATGCCCGGATCTGTTCCGGATTGACGGGAACCTTTTCCTTTCCATTTCGCCCCAGGGCATTGCAGCAGAGGAATATCAGTATCAAAATGTTTACCAGTCAGGATATTACCGCATTCTCGGAGATTTGGAAGATTATACCCTATCTCCTTTCATAGAATGGGATATGGGCTTTGACTTTTACGCACCGCAGAGCTTTATCGATGAATCAGGCAGAAGAATCCTGATCGGCTGGATGGGCATCGGTGATATCGAATATGAAAATCCGACTGTTGCGGAAGGCTGGCAGCATACGCTGACCGTCCCAAGAGAACTGACTCTGGACGCATCCGGCGATATCTGCCAGAATCCGGTAAAAGAATTAACTGCCCTGCGCAAAGAAGAAATTATCGTTCCGTCAGATTTTTTCCTGACAGAGGGAACTTTTGAAATGCTCGCAGATATTTCCGGCAATGAAGATTTTTCGATTATGATTGATAAAGGAATGCAGATTCTGTATGATGCCGGTACTTCTGTCCTTTCCCTTTCCTTCCTACCGGACCGGGAATGTAATCCGGAAGATGCAAAAGGCTGCGGCCGTTGTATACGAAAAGCAAAAATCAGAGAGAATAAAGTAAGCAGTCTGCAGATCCTGGTCGATCATTCTACTGTTGAAATCTTTGTCAATAACGGGCATTATGTATTTAGCAGCAGATATTACAAGACCGGACATGTACATACCGTAGAGTTTTCAGGGGATATGAACATCACCGTCTACACGCTCTCCGGCTTACATTTTAACAATCCGTAATCTGATCCGAGAACTTCCGTAAGGAAGTTCTCTTTTCATTGACACGCATTCCAATTTCTTCTATGATATAGGTAGTAAAAACTTTCGTTTCAAAATGAAACAGGTTATTTCTGCAGAGAGGTGGGAATGCATATGAGAAAACTTCTTGTAAAGGATTTACATCCCGGTATGGTCACTGCGGAAGATATTTTTTCCATAGATGGACAGCTGATTCTTCCGAAAAAAATCATCCTCACGCAAAACGGAATCGAAAAACTGGAAGCCTTTGCAATTTACTCCGTCCGTATCGAAGACGAAGAAGTTGCACCGCCGCAGACCAGTTTTTTTGACACGCCGTCCTATAGTGAGCGTATCAAATCAAATCCCGATTTTATCAATTTTAAAAAGAGTTTTGAAGATCATGTGGAATCCCTGCAGACAGGACTGAATCAGATCGTGGAATCCAATTCCGGCTTTGATGCGGAAAATCTGCTTTCCCAGACACTTGTCCTGATCGGAGAAGGGCAGGCATCCTCCATCAATATGATGGATATGCTGCTGAACATGCGGGATTATGACGATTCCACTTATGCGCACAGTATTAACTCAGCTATCATCTGCAATATATTTGCCGGATGGCTGAATCTAAGCAAGGATGAACGTATCCTTGCCACATCCTGTGGGCTGTTCCATGATGTCGGTAAGCTGAAAGTACCGGAAACGATCCTGAAAAAGCCGGGCGCGCTTACCAAAACAGAATTTGAAGCAATCAAACGTCATCCTCTTGACGGCTATAATCTGCTCGATCAGTATAATTTGCCGGAGGAAGTTAAAAATGCTGCCCTTATGCATCATGAGAAATGTGATGGCAGCGGCTATCCATACGGTTTTACCGCCGATAAAATATCGTTCTTTTCCAAAATGGTCACGATCGTCGATATTTATGATGCCATGACAAGCAACAGATGTTATCGCAATCCGCTCTGTCCTTACTCCGTGATCGAGTCATTTGAACAGGATGGTTTTCAGAAGTATGATCCGGAGCTGTATTTGGAATTTCTGAGACACATCGGTACCAGCTTTATCGGAGAACGTATTTTATTAAACAATGGTCTGGAAGGTGAAGTTGTATTTGTAAATCCCTCCTATCTCTCCAGACCCACAATTAAATGTTGTAATAAATTCCTTGATCTGGCAGCCAATCAGAATATTAAGATCACCAGCATCATATAAGAACAACAGTCATATTCTTTTGACAGAAGTATGATAGAATTCACACATACATAATACATATATAAGGAGGAAATTATGGGATTAATCAAAGCAACCGGAAATGCGATCGGATCTGCACTCGGAGATCAGTGGCGTGAGTATTTTTACTGCGACTCCATGGCAGCAGATGTACTGGTAACAAAAGGGGAAAAGCGCACGAGCAATAAACGTGCAAGCAGCAATACAAGGGGTGAGGATAATATTATTTCCAACGGCTCTATCATTGCTGTCAACGACGGACAATGTATGTTGATCGTCGATCAGGGTAAGATCGTCGAAGTCTGCGCAGAGCCCGGTGAATTTGTATACGATACTTCTTCTGAACCAAGTATTTTCTATGGCAGTCTCGGAGATAACATCAAACAAACCTTTGCCCTGATCGGCAAACGTATTTCCATGGGTGGTGATCCGGCTAAGGATCAGCGTGTATACTTCATCAATACAAAGGAAATCCTCGGCAATAAATATGGTACGATGAATCCTGTTCCGTTCCGTGTCGTTGATAATAATATCGGACTGGATATTGATATCGCACTTCGCTGCAATGGAGAATATTCTTACAAGATCGTAGATCCGCTTCTGTTCTACACCAATGTCTGCGGTAATGTCACAGATGACTACACCAGAGATAATATTGACAGCATGCTGAAAACAGAGCTTCTGACAGCACTGCAGCCTGCTTTTGCAAAGATTTCCGATCTGGGCGTCCGTTACAGCAACATTCCTGCTCATACCATGGAGCTGGCAGATGCCTTAAATGACGTTCTTTCCGAAAAATGGACAGAGCTGCGCGGTATCAAGGTTGCTTCTTTCGGTGTTAACACGGTAACTGCATCACCGGAAGACGAAAAGATGATCAAAGAACTGCAAAAAACTGCAGTACTTCGCAACACAAGCATGGCTGCTGCCACTCTGACAAGCGCACAGGCAGAAGCAATGAAAGCTGCTGCCAGCAATACAAGCACCGGTCCTATGATGGCTTTTGCAGGCATGAATATGGCAAACGCAGCGGGCGGCTTAAATGCCAATACATTATTTAACATGGCTGCACAGGAGCAGGCACAGGCCCAGCCTCAGCAGGCAGCTCCGCAGCAAAGCGCACCTGCAGCAGGTGAATGGATCTGCAGCTGCGGTACAAAAAACAGTGGTAAGTTCTGTACGGAATGTGGTTCCAAGAAACCGGAAGAACCTGTGAAAATGCAGTGGTTCTGCCCGGAATGCGGTACAAAGAATGAAGGAAAGTTCTGCGTCGAGTGCGGTACAAAGAAACCGGTGTAGACTCGCAAACCCGCACCTTCGGTGCTCTGTCGTCTGCTTCGCAGACGGGTTGGTACATACACAAACTGAGAGTTCATTCGCAAAATCGCCTCTCCGAGGCTTCTCGCTACTTCGTAGCTCATTTTGCTCATGTATGGCTTCGCCATAATATAAGAAAAAGGAACATTCCTCTTCCGGGAATGTTCCTTTTTTATATCGTAGACTCGCAAACCCGCACCTTCGGTGCTCTATTGTCTGCTTCGCAGACGGGTTGGTACATACTCAAACTGAGAGTTCATTCGCAAAATCGCCTCTCCGAGGCTTCCCGCTACTTCGTAGCTCATTTTGCTCATGTATGGCTTCGCCATAAAAAGAAAAAAGGGAACTTTCCTCTGCAAGCAGGCTTGCTCGGAATGTTCCCTTTTTTATATCGTAGACTCGCAAACCCACACCTTCGGTGCTCTATTGTCTGCTTCGCAGACGGTTTGCTCGTTAATGGCGCAGGAAAAACAAATGGCCGCTTACGCAGCCGCTTGTTTTTCTTTTGCGCCTATTACATCTTGAAGATCGCGAGGGCTTCGTCGAGTTTACCGGCGAGCTGGCGAAGGTTTTCAGATGAAACCTCGAGGTTGTTCATCGTATCGCTCATGCCCTGTGCGGAGTTCATTGTACTCGTTGTAGAAGCTTCATTCTGCTCGGAAATAGATGCCAGATTATGTACCACATCCTGAATGGCATCTCCCGAATCACTTAGAACGCTGACCTTTCCACGGATATTTTCAATATTATCAAGCGAGTTGCTGACACCAACAGCCACTGCATTGGATTTCTCCATTGTCTCATCCAGCTTTTGCTGCTGCTGATCCATCTTCACCTTCACTTCTTCCATTACCTCAACCATGCGGTTAGATTCGGATATGATCTCAGCAATGATCTTTTCTACTTCCTCTGCCGTCGTATTGGACTGCTCAGCCAGTTTGCTGATCTGCTGGGCAACAACCGCAAATCCACGACCTGCCTCTCCAGCTCTGGCAGCTTCGATACTTGCATTTAAGGAAAGAAGATCTGTCTCATCTGCAATATTCTGGATCATTGTGATCGCAGACTGGATGGATGCGATCGAATCATTCAATGTATTGATCTGTTCTGCTATCTTTGTCACGGACGTACTTGCTTCTTCATTGGAGGCATTTAATTCTCCGATGATCACCTCTGAAGCCTTTTCTGCATCTGACATCTGCTCTGCATGTCTGGTCAGTGCATCTACCTCATCTGTAATATATGTGATCTGCTCACCGATCCGATCCACATTATGCTTTGCAACACCGGTTTCGTCTGCCTGCGTTGCAGATCCCTTGGTAATTTCCTCCAGCGACTGGTAAACTACGTCCACGGTTCCTCTTGTATTAATGGCCATATTGGTCAGCTGATCTGCCGATGTGATCAGGTCTGAAGAAGATTTCTTAATATCTGAAACAATACGCCTCAGCGCATTCTGCAACCGGATGGAAATATTGTAAATATCTCCCAGCTCATCGTTACGCTTTGTGATCTTCTTATTCACATTAGTAGAAAGCTCTCCCTTCACGATCTGGCCTAAGAACTTTCTTGTCTCTTCCATGACTGATACCATTTTGGATGCAAGCAGCACAATAATGATCGATACAACACCCATCAGAACCACAGACATAATAATGATCTTCGTTGTCTGCCCCTTGATATTGGCCTGTACATCTTCGGACTCTTTTGCAACTCCGATCGCACCTGCTACCGCACCATCCGCATTTAAAAGCGGCTGATAATATGCATAATAGGTATGTCCTTCAATATCTGCATTTTCCACAAAAACAGACTCACCTTTATTAATCTGTTCTGCAATTTCCTTATCCAGTCTTGTACCGGTAGATCTTCCGCCCTTTTCGCGCATCACGGTTGTGATCAGACGCATGTTGTAAAAATACAACGTCATTTCAAATCCGGTTCTTTCCTTAAGCGCATCAATCAATTTATTATCACCGGTGATCAGCACTTCACCTTTGGTAACACGTCCTGTCAGATCCTGCTTATAGTCACCTTCATACAGATTGCTATATGTTTCATCCAGGGAGGTTGCTACGATCTGAAGAGATTTTTTTATCTCTTCTTCCAGTCCGGACTGTAATGACTTTGTGCTGAACATAGTGATCATAATACAGATCGCCAGCATCGGAACAAGTGCCAGAAGTAACATTCTGCGGGAAAAAGTAAAAAATCTCTTTTTCGTACCAATGTCTGCAACCGGAACAAATTCTTCCTGCCCACTTTCTTCTGCAACTGCTTCCTCTGCCATATCTGAGCCATGCTCTGCTTCCACCGCGTCTGTAGCACTGTCTGCTTCCGATATCAGCTGTTCTTCCTCATCTGTATCTTCTGTCTCTGCAGATTCCACGGTTTCTGCAGGTTCCGTTTCTACAGATGCTTCTTCTGTACCCATATCATCTGCAGGCTCCTCTTCTGTTTCCTGACTGTTCTCTGCCACGGCATATTTCTCAGCCTCCGGCTGCGGTGCGGCTTTTTCAGGCTCTTCCTCAGCCTGTCTGATTTCTTCTCCGCTGGCTGCCTTATCAGCCATCATCTTTGCAAAGAGCGCATCAATATCGATATCCTCTTCCTGCTGATTCTTATCTAATTCTTTATCTGCCATAGTAACTCCTTACAACAGTGCCTTCTCACACTGTTCCCATATTGCATTCTGCCGTTTTCCATTACGGCTCATCTTGGATTATTATACCATACAACGTTAGGAAAACCAAGCAAAAAGCCCCTTTTCACCACATTATATAATGATATTTCTGTCTTCACCTTTCAGGAAAGCTTCTATGTTTTTATAAACCTCGTTGACCAGTCTTTCACGTGCTTCCACAGAAGCCCATGCCATATGTGGTGTAATGATCAGCTTGTTGCTGTCCCGGATCTTTCCAAGCGGGTTATCCGCTGCAATCGGCTCTTTTTCAAGCACATCCAGTCCCGCCGCTGCGATCTCTCCGCTTTCCAGTGCGTCATACAGATCTGCATTGTTGACAACCGGCCCCCTTGCCACATTGATCAGAAGTGCGGTTTTCTTCATCTTGGAGAGTGCCTCTTTGTCGATAAAGTTTCTCGTCAGGTCAGAAAGTGGGCAGTGCAGGGATAAAATATCGGACTGGGCAAGCAGCTCGTCCTTGGATACCTGCTCATATTCCGTACAGGTGCTCTTTCCTGTCACAGAATGAAAAATAACTTTACAGCCAAATGCTGTTGCGATCCTGGCAACCATTCTGCCGATATTACCCATTCCGATAATCCCCCATGTCTTGCCTGCAAGCTCTGTGAAAGGCAGATCAAAATTGCTGAACCGATCCTGCGCACCATAAGAACCGTCCTTTACATAGGTATCATAATGTGGCAGATGCTCTAATAAGTAAAGTGCCAGGGCAAATGTATGCTGTGCCACTGCAGCAGTGGAATAATCCTTCACATTGGCAACCTTGATTCTTCTCTTTTTACAATATTCCAGATCAATATTGTCAAAGCCGGTCGCAAATTCACAGATCAGCTTTACATTCGGCGCATCTTTTAACGTCTCTTCATTCATTGGTGCTTTATTGGCAATGATGATATCAACATCCTTTACCTTTTCAGCCGCATCTGCCGCTACTGTATTTCTATAATAAGTAACCTCTCCAAAATCTTCAAAACAGGTTACATCAATATCTGTTCCGACACTGTTTCTCTCTAAAACCGCTATTTTCATTTATTATCTCCTTTTCTCGCTGTTCGTTTTCTGTCATTGTCTCAGCCAGTCTTATTTATTATACGCAAGACAGCAATATATTACAAGATAAACTCCTGATACACACCACTGTCACTGCTGTCTGAGATCCATACACGGAATTTACCCGGTTCACTTCCGTAGCTTCCGTCCGCACGCACAAACCGGAGCATTTCTTCAGTGATCCGAAAACTGATCTCCTTCTTCTCGCCCGGCTTTAAGCTGACTTTTTCGATTCCTTTCAGCTCTTTCACAGGGCGGGCAACAGAAGCTGTCACATCCCGGATATAGAGCTGCAGTACATCACTGCCTTCCCTCTCTCCTGTATTTTGTATGCATACGGATGCTGTTATCTCGCCGTTCTCTGTCAATCTGTCTGAAGAAAGTATGACATCCGATATGGTAAACTCTGTATAGGAAAGGCCATACCCAAACGGATATAATGGTTCATTTGGAATATCCAGATATTTGGACAGGTATCTTTCTTTTTTCTGTGGATCATTTGGTCTTCCCGTCGCCAAATGATTGTAATAAACAGGAATCTGTCCTACACAGTAAGGGAAACTCATCGGCAGTTTTCCGGATGGATTTACTTTCCCTGTCAATGCATCTACAGTGGCGTGACCGCCTTCTGTTCCCGGAAGCCATACTTCCAGCACTGCTTTCGCGTTTTCCTCTACTTCCCGCAGGTCAAGCGGTCTTCCGTTAAACAGCACGACCACAATATTGGCATTGACTTTTGCAACCTCCCGCAAAAGCACGAGCTGAGGCTCCGGAATCCGGATATCTCCCCGGCTTGTTGCCTCACCGCTTTGCAGATAATATTCGCCGATCGGCATTACAACGATCTCTGCCTGCTTTGCTGCTTCTATCGCTTCCTGCAGCATCTGCGCTCTTTCCGCTTCCATATATTCCACCGGCAGCACATTTCCTGCCTGATCAAAGCCCTCAAATACATAGCCCTGTGGCATAAAAGCACTCCCCTGCACATATGTGGTTTTTGTGCTGTCGAATACTTCTTCCGCTGCCTCACGGATCGTCACGCAATCCTTTACATCTCCGGAGATCGCCCATGTACTGATCAGACACTTGCTGTCTGTATAAGGACCGATAAAGGCAATCTTCTTTTCCGTCGACAGCGGAAGCAGTCCACCTTCGTTTTTCAGAAGTACAAAGGTCTGTGCTGCTGCCTTTCTGGCAAGTGCTCTGTGTGCCTCTGTCAACTGCATTTGCGCTTCCTTTTCAGCTCCCATGCCTTTATAGGGATCTTCAAACAGGCCAAGCTTGTTTTTCAGTGTCAGAATACGGAGCACACTTTCATCGATCAGTGCTTCCGGAATCGTTCCGTCTTCCACCAGTCTGATCAGCTCACTTCTGTAACACTCTGTCATCATATCAATATCCACACCCGCAAGTGCTGCTTTATGCGCCGCATCTTTGGCATCCTCCGAGCAGCCATGCGCGATCGTTTCATAAATAGCCGCAAAATCTGAGATCAGTACCCCGTCAAATCCCATTTCTTCCCGGAGCACTTTTTTCATCAGCCACTGATTGATCGTCGCCGGAACACCGTTTACCGTATTAAACGATGTCATCACCATACCGGCTCCTGCTTTGATCCCTTTTTCATAAGCAGGCAGGTATTCATTGCGGAAGGAATTTTCAGATACTTCTACCGTATTATAGTCCCGTCCGCCTATTGCACCGCCGTATCCTGCAAAATGCTTCACACAGGCGCAGACCTTTCCTTCCCGGCTCATGTCGTCTCCCTGCAGTCCCTGCACCATAGCCTCCGCAAACAGTCCGTTTAAATACGGATCTTCCCCGGTCGATTCCATCACACGTCCCCATCTGGGATCACGCACCAGATCGACCATCGGCGAAAATGCCACATGGATTCCGCCGGCTGCTGCCTCTTTCGCTGCAACAGACGCACAGTCTCTTGCAAGCACCGGATCAAAGCTCGCTCCCTGTGCAAGCGGAACCGGAAATATTGTTTTCATACCGTGGATCACATCATACATAAACATCTGCGGAATATGATGCGGCTGGTTTTCCATATAGCTTTTCTGGATCCTGGCAAGCTTTTCCCCGCCATATAAAAGAAGGCTGGAGCCCGCCATCTTCAAATCTTCCTCCGTTACCTTCATATCTGCCATCATAGGACCGGTTATAATCCCCTGCTCCTTTGCATCATAGAGCATTCCGACCATCTGTACCATCTGCCCGATCTTTTCTGTCAGCGACATATCCTGCAGTAGTGCAAGTATCTGTTTCTGCTTCATAAAGCACCTCCGTATCCATTCTTACTCTTTCTTTATTGTAACTTGTCCTATCTGTATTTTCAATCATTTCCCATCCGCAATTGCGGCCGGGATTTCTCTTCTGTAATCTTAACTGGATTCATATTGAAATCGGAGAATCGGAAGCATATAATAAGGCAGGAATAAATTGCAGGAAAGGAGGAAGCAATATGAAACAAGCATCTTACAGGCGCAGCAGAACTGCCTGCCTGCTTCTTCTTATTCTGTTCCTTCTTTCTGTTCTGGACAAAAATCCGGAAATACCTTCCGCGGATGAAATACCCTATCTGGGTTACACACAGACAACCTCTGTTCCCTGTATTCTGGAGGAAGATACGGGGATCATTCCTGATTTTATCAACGCAGAAGAAACCTTTTATGCAAGTCATGCGGTTGTATTAAACCGTTCTACAGCAAGGCGGCTTACCAATACAAAAGCCGATCTTACCTGTCACGAAGCAGCAGGCTATTGCGCATTCTGCATCCTGCTGACGCTCATGCTCTTTTATCTGGCAGCAGCCTTTCTGTGCAGCCGCCAGTTTATCATCCGATATATCCATGATCAGGATGGGCAGAAAAACAAACTCCTTTATTTTTAACGATCCAGAGCCGTATAAATCGCAGCAGGCAGGTCATTAATAGCAGCCTTTCTGGATTTACATGGCGAATGCAGTACGGAAAAGTAACTATATGCATTCCGTAAAATTCAAAAATAAAGGAGATTATTAAAAATGGGAACAGGATTAACAGGTGTATTACTTTGTGCAGGAATTACAGTAGCATTGGCAGTTGCATGTATTTTGATCGGAAAGGGATTATCCCTGGTTACCGATAAAATGTTACCTGATAACAAATAAAATTGCACATGCCACATCTTTACCGGTTCTTAACCGGTTAGTGATTGACATCCTGCTGCTTCTGCCATAGTATACTTACTATAAAAGGGAGTAGTTTGCATCTGCTGATGTCATAATGATCGTCATCACGCCGTAAGGCCGGTTATTGTGGGTAAGTAACGAGACTTTTATCGACTATTTTGTATGCGATAAAGGTCTCGTTTTTTATGCTTTTATCGCGGAAAGGACCAAATTATGGAATATGTATGGTTAGTTGTAGGTTTTGTGCTCCTGATCAAGGGAGCGGATTTCTTCGTGGATGGCAGTTCTTCCCTCGCCCGGCTTCTGCGTGTCCCAAGCGTGATCATCGGACTGACGATCGTTGCCATGGGAACCAGTGCTCCGGAAGCCTCTGTCAGCATGAGTGCTGCACTGAGCGGAAGCAATGAGATCGCTCTCAGTAATGTCATCGGATCCAACATCTTTAATGGGCTTGTCGTGGTCGGCATATGCGCCTTTATGGCAGCCTTCTCCACCAACAAAGACATTTTAAAACGTGATCTTCCACTCAATATCCTGATCACTTTTATTTTGTGCATCATGCTTGCAAACGGAGTACTCAGCCGTCTGGAAGGGATCCTTCTTCTGATCGGTATGACAGCGTATCTGATCTCTATGGTCATATCTGCCCTGAAAAACAGACAGGACGAAGAAAATGGCAAGGTGTTGTCCCTGCCAAAAAGTCTTCTGTATATCGCCGGTGGTCTGATCGCAGTTATCGCAGGTGGAAATCTTGTCGTCGATAATGCCTGTATTATTGCGGAAAGCTTCGGTGTCAGCCAGAACTTTATCGGCCTGACGATCATTGCGGTCGGTACTTCCCTGCCTGAGCTTGTTACTTCTATTGTCGCTACCAGAAAAGGAGACAGCGGTCTTGCGCTCGGCAATGCGATCGGATCGAATATTTTCAATATTCTGTTTATCCTGGGTATTTCTGCTGCGATCACACCACTTGCTGTCCTGTCCGAATCCGTGATCGACTGCATTTTACTTCTGCTCAGTGCCATTCTGCTATATATCTTTGCCCGCAGCAAAAAGTCCATGTGCAGATGGGAAGGCGCGGTATGTATCCTTTTATATATCGCTTATACAGGATATCTGTTTGTGCGATAATACGAAAGCAAATGTCGGTGTCAAAATCCCGGGAGAATTGTTAGTTACCTGCCTCTAATAATTCTCCTGTGATTTGTCTGGCTTTTGTAAAATTATTCTTCCCGCCATTCCTTAATTGCGGCAGAAAGCTTTTTATCAATATCTTTTCTGGTTGCTTCGCACTCATTCGGATAGTCCTTTGCAGCCTTGAAAATAAAGCGAAGTACAAATTTAAGCCCTACAGGTAATGCTTTTCGGAGCAGCGATTCCGGCAGAACAAAATGCGTTCCGTGCTCATATACCAGAATCTCATAGTCACAGCTATGCGTATGCTCTTTCAGACGTTGATCCATACGGCGGATATACTTTGCTGTTTCCCAGAAAGAATCGTCCTCTGCACCGACAAGAATCAGTTTCCCTTTGATATTTTCAACCTTGATCATCTCTTCTTCCGTGTGTTCTCTTGCTTTTTCAGAATCAATGAACAGGCATGTACTACGTTCAAAATCACCGGAACCTTTCGTTTCTTCCATAACCTTCTGCCAGTAAACCGGATGTTCATATACAAACGGCATATAAGCAAGTGGTTCTCCCTTCCAGGAAAGAGTAGATGCGCCCGGAACCGGCCATTCACTGCAGCCATCCTTTTTTCCCTGTTCAAAGCCCTGCCATACAAAGTCACTCGGTGTCAGTCCAAAGGTCAATGTAATGTCAGGAAAATAAGAAGCCGCAACAATCGAATCCATGCCCGCTGTACTCATCCCCATAATTCCGACTTTACGATTTCCGTTGTTTTTCAGCCATTTGATCGCTGTCTCTATTCTCTCCAGCGGATAATTTACATGACTGTAGTTCTTCTTTCCGGGAGACATACAAAGCACGTTTACACCGTTTTTATGTAACCATTTTGCTCCACATTTTGCCATATAATCATTCGGATCATCTCCGAATAATCCAATGACTGCACAATCCGAACCTTGTGGATTTTCATAATAAGTTCCATAAAAACCGTCTTTTTCCGTTTCAAAAAATAATTTTTTCATAGTTTTCCTCCAGTTTCTGCCCTCATCGCCTTTAGGTTAGTACAGTCTAACTGGATTGTCAACTTTATTTTTCTTCAAACGAAGCAAAAACCTTCATACACTCATCACAATAATAACCTTCCGCCTTCAATCTCAGATTTACGGTATTCTTTTTGAACATTTTGTTTTTATATTCTTCCGGATACCAGCATACCATCGTCAGTGACTGCGTCAAACTTCCTGCATCTTTTGCCTCAATGATTCCCTTTTCCAGTTCCCTTCCACACTCCGGACAGATCATCGTTTTTCTCCTCCTCTTTATTCCTGAGAACAAATCAGACTTTTCACATATTCCTCTGATCTGTCCAGATCCTCTGCAATCTCGGCGATTGTTTTTCCCTTTTGCAGCCATTTGGTGATCAGTTCTCTATCCCGGTTTTGCTCGCCTTCATTTTTCCCCTGTTCATATCTCTGATCCATTTTCATTTCGATTGTCATATAGTTCTCCCTCCAATCATCATTATTTCGAATAATCTGCACTTGCTTTTGAATATCTTTCGTATAATAATCTGTTGGCTGCCCGGTTTTGAAATAATCAAGCAGTTTCGTTGTATCTTCGCTGATTCCCTCTCTATTCCCATTTACATTTACAAAATACGTTCGCCGCTTATCCGCAAGCACCAGTCCTTTATTTTCCTTACATGTCGTCTCAAACGTATAAATGCTCCTGTCATCTGCAAAAGGATCAAATGTACAGATAAAAATCACAACCGATTGCTTCAAATTAAAATACTTCTGTCCTGCACGGATCTGGTAGCTGTCCATTTCACTGTGATAATACCGCGTTCTCAGGTGCAGATCTGTTTCTTCTGTCGTCTGCATTTCGATATCATACACATTGCCTTTGCTATCTTTTGCATAAATATCGATGCGGATTCCTTTTCCGATTAGAGTGGTTTTCATTATCTTCTGCGGCTCTACAACTTCAATCTCAACCATTCTGATCTTCAATATTCTCTGGAGCAGTTCTTTACATTTTTCCTTATCCCGGAATACCGTGCCAAACATGAAATCATTGGTAATTCCAATTTCATCAAAATTGATTGTTTCCGTCTTTCCTTTTACAGTCACCTTATCCGGTACAACGCTTCTTTTTTGTGTCATATGACCTCCCTTTCTGTAAGACATACTTACCCAGAGAGGTCTATTATACTTTGAAACCTCTCTGCTATTCATTTGTTTGTGGAATTTAAGCAGTGAAGTTTCTTGAAACATTCAGACATATAGTAACTATGCAGAGTTACCTATAATAAATAGAAAATGGGATGGCAAGCCATCCCATGTAAAATATGATTTTGACTTTCTGCTTGTAATCAGTTTAACATAGATAACATGCAGAAACAACCGGAATATTTCAACGCATAACATATCCTTTTTGCATTCTGTCATAAATGATATTCCTGCATTCTCCCAAACCGATAATCTTTCTGTCAGCAAGATATATTCGAATATCATCAATATCTCTCTGAATTGACCGTTCATCCACATGGAATCTGATCGCTTCTTCTGCCTTATTGATCACGTCTCCTTCCAAAAATCTGGCATATAGATCCAAAACCCGGTATTGTTTCGCGAATTTTTCTCCCATAGCAGTCACATCCATGTCATCGGCTGAAAAATATGGTTTTGATGATCGCAACCGGAATCAATGCCCATCCGAATATAAATGCCCAACACAAACGCTCTAAAAATAGCTCTCCGATCCCATATCCCAGAAATATCTTATTTGCATGCGTGGTTACACCCGTTGCCCAGTATCCTAAAGCCATATAAATAATTGCAATGATCATACTCTTGTCCTCCCATAAATCTGTTTTACAGTTTTCTATACGAGCGAGAGGGACAAATATCTTATGATAAAATAGCAGCCATGAACTGAAAATGATCTGATTCACATTCCACCAGTTTTTTTATTGTCTCCCAGACAGATGAAACAATCGCCTCATCCAGCATTTCTATAAACTGGTCATAGACATAGGTTAGTTTTGTTTCTTCCCCTATATCTTCTATTTTCATTCTGCTAAATCCGGATGCATGATAAACATCTGTCACCAGACATTTTACCTGTTCCACATCCTTATATTGTATTTCCATAAATTGTATCAGCACTTCTATATGCTCTAATATGTAACTTTTAATAGTGGATTCAATTTCGAGTTTTTCATCCACATCCCTTATGAATAAATTTTCTTCTTCTGATGTTTTATGCGGAAACATCGTATTTGCAGCGTATTGCTCTGGTTCATCCGTCTCTATGCAGCTTAGATACAATTCATTTATAAATCGATGTAGCTTTGTGGTGCATTTCTTTCCTTTTTTACGCAGCCATATGGATGTCCATTCCGGTATATTGGAACACTGCTCCATGCCATAACGACACAGTGCTATGTCTATACGCGGATCGTCCTTATATAACTTACACAGTTTTTGAAACAGACCGATACACCGTTCATATTTGTTGAAGTTCTTCCCATTATTCTTCGTTATTTCATATTCTTTGTATTTCCACAGACTGGCTGGTAGTATTTGAAAATCCGGATTCTGCGCCAGACGATTTGTGTGGCGTACCATGATCTGAAATAAATAAAAAGGGATGATCTTTTCAATCAGATCATTATTTCTGGCTTCCATTAAGAAATACTGCAGATTATCCGCCAGATTCGGTGTCTGCCTTTCCGACATTTCAAATGTTTCCCGAAACAGGCTGCAAAGCGTGAGGAGTTCTCCATTGTAGTCATCAGAATAAACTCTGTTTTTTGAAGAAAACCGCTTTCTGCCTACAATTTCACCCCACTGCTCACACATCTCTTTTTCTTTCTGCAATAATGTCAGCAGTTTCCGCATTCTCTTCTCCGTATTACGAAAACTGGCCTCCATTTGCTGTTCCTTGTAATCTGTATATCGATCCATCAGAAAACCATCATCGCATATTGCATAGATAAAAAGCCTTTTTAATGCATTATCCTGTATCTGCTCCTTCAGTTGCAGGGCTGACATATAATAGAGTGTTGCTTTATTACAGCCTGTAACTTCGTATGTTTGGCACAGATCTTGAAAATCCATTTTCCATTTATGAGCTTTGCTTTCGCTTTCCCACTTTTCTCTTTCTAACTTCTCCATATCATCCCCCTTTTCATCTCCTCTTGCCCGTATATTGTCGATACTGCAAGAGTAACATTTTGAAATAAAAAGAAAAATCCGAATCAGTTCCAAATTTCCGCATGTAAAATGGAACTAATTCGAATTGATCAACCTTTCCGTCTATTTCGCCAGCATAGCCCGCAGTTTCTTTACCTCATTCTCAAGCTCTGCTGCTTTTTTTGTTGCAGCATCAGCTCTTTGACGTTCTTTCTCTGTATTTAGGCGTTCTTTTTCTGTATTTTTACGCTCAATTTCTATGCCCTGCTCTATTCCATCCTGCTTTCCGGCATTATATTCCGTGATCAGGCATCTTTCATAATCTTCCCTTGCTTCACACTGCATACGGATTTTTTCATCTTCACTTAATTGCTTCATAGTTACTACCATATTCTCAAATACCTCCTCTCCGCTCGCTAACTGTTCCAGTTCTTCCAGCGTTTCCGCTTTAAATATACTTGCCCATTTCAGAAGTTTTTTATCTGTTTCGGACTGACTCCTTGCTGTCTCAAGTTGTGTCAGATCAAGCACTTTTATTTCTCAAAACTTCTTCGTTCTTTTGCAGAACCGCATGGAACATGTAATCGTTCCTCATCCCATAAAATTTTCTTCCTTCTGTCATCTACTATGGTCCTCCTTTGTTTGCCACAGGAGTTACCATATACATCATATTATCTCGAAACTCCTGCCTTATTAATAATTGTGAAATAAAGCATGAATTTCCTGAAATAAGATATGAGTAAGACATCGGATTGTTATGTTTTCTAGTAACTTCTATCTATAACAATCCAACAGACTTGATAAAAGAAAATATGCTTTGCAACAACTATATCATTGTTGCAAAGCATTGACAATTGCATAGTGAAAATTTTATAGTACCATCAGTATCTCAGTTGCATTTCTATCTGATCTCTTACTTGTTTATTATTGATACTACAATATATTATTCAACATCAATTATAATATTTTCATCTTTATCTTCTGGATCTCCAGCAGAAAAATCACCTTCAAAAAACATTTTATATGCCCTATCAGCAATAATTTTTGTTTCGGCAAAATCTAATCCACCATTAATTACCGCACCTACACCCGGGATCATTTTACCAAGATTAACGATGCCCTTTTCACCCATTTTTGTGATAAATCTAAAACCAATTTTTTGATTAATTTTAGTCAATGCTTTTCCAGGTATTTTTTGAATAGCTTTTTCAGCAACCTTAACACCTACTTTAATACCGGCATTTTTGACTACTCCATTTACTGATACTCCAGCAAGACAAGCATATATAAAAGTCTGTACCTGATCAGCATTTAAATCATATCCTGCCAAATATGCTGTGCATGCTATCATCCTTATCTGAACATATAATACACTTCCTATGTTCGCCGGAATACTGACAGGCAATGTAACTACACCACCAAAACCAGTTATAAATCCCGATGTAGTGCATTTTGCAATTTGATTTTTTAGCATGATCTTTGCAGCCTTTTGAGGATCCTTTGCCTTCCTTACGTACTCATTTGCAAACTGCTCAATTGGAGGACTTACTTTATTAATACCATGTAGTGCTTTATCGTAGCATGTATCTAACATCTTCATTACATCTGCTTGCGTTATTAATTTTGCCATCATTTAGTCCTTTCTTACAACTCTCTTATTGTAAATCAATCTTGCATTCATACCATCCACAGAAAGCATTTGCATTCATTTCAAGATTCTTTTTCATACACATTTTTCTACGCTGATCATCAAACTCCCATTGATTAAAACGAGGATTTCTCGGCTTTATTGCACTATTTGACGGATCATACCAATGTTTGCAAAATGCGCATTTTTTCGTTCTTTCAATATTTACTATCATACCTACCTCATACCACCAATTTATCCCACATATCCGCTTCTTGCAGAAGGGCTTCAATAAACTGCTGTTTTTCTTCTTCCTCCTTCAAATCTGTTTCCTTTTGCCCATATGCACAAGCTGCCAGATAGTCCTGCATATGATATCCGTTTACAATATTCAATGCCCAGATTTCAGGAATGTCGCATTTTTGCTGCAGTTGCACACTAAGCTCTCTTTGTACGATCGTGTCATTAAAAATTTTTAATTCCCGTAGATACTGTCTTTTCTGCTGGTACACTTTGCAGATGTCTTCATTTAATTCCTGCTTCACCCTTCTCTCCCCCTTTTCTTCATATTTTATATAATGGCATTAATATTATTTATTACAAAACTAATTCTATCACTATTTTCATAAAATTACCACCATTAGTTAACATTATATATAAGGTGGTGATTTTATATATGTCTACAAAAAACTCATTAAATTCCTCCATAGGATCACGCATTCAACTCATTCGAAAGAAATCCGGCTTAACACAGATGGTTTTTGCCGAAATGATAGGTGTCTCCACACAGTATATTTCTGACCTGGAGCGTGGCGTAGTAGGGGCTTCCGTTTCAACTATTGTGAAGATCAGTGATACACTTAATGTTCCAACAGACTATATCCTTCGAGGCATAGATCCTGCTACCGAAAAACCGATTGATCTGTTTCTGGCGATCAATAAATACAATACGGATCAACAGAAGCTCATTTTAGATGCCATCAAAAACTTTCAGAGTGCTTTTTCCTACTCTAAAGACACGCAGACAAAATAATCTATATAAGTTCCTACTTCTGTAGTTACTTTAACATTTCACCCTGACACTACCTGTCTATCTGAAAATATTTTATGATACAAAAAAAGAGCATCCTCTTGGATGCTCCTTTTCGTGTAAAAAATAAGAGCGCGAGACGGGACTCGAACCCGCGGCCTCGACCTTGGCAAGGTC
>OHBM01001187.1_pt1 | contig 19702 bp, 12 predicted proteins | sample 1577251 | NCBI WGS metagenome assembly OHBM01 (sample SAMEA3541557, study PRJEB24748) | human gut metagenome | biome: human gut; feature: human-associated habitat; material: faeces | place: China | collected 2012 | reverse complement strand
CCTCATAACGCCAGTTACCAAGATCATCCACCGGTGCCGACCAGCAGACATAATCGCCCAGACAGAAATTCAGTCCGTTGAAGATATCATGAGAACCGTAAACGTACACACGGTCTCCTACAACATGTGGTTCTGCATCCGGGACATATTCCCAGCTTGGCATGTATGGATTTACAGCCTGTTTTGTTTTCATATTTTCCCTCCAATTTCACATTTTCAATTTCACAATTCTGATTTCGTAACTCAAAATTTATAGTCTCACTTTTATCGTATCTGCATTGTATCATGATTTTCCGTATCGGATTTCTTTTGAACGTGGTTGGTTTATTTTTCTGCGTGATCTGTGTTTTCCCGAATCTGTCCCGCATATGTTGACCAGAAATAGTTTCGTTTATAACTGTCCGCGGACATCTGTGGAACAAGAATCTCCGCACTGGTGCCATCCAGAAGGTGCTGACCCACGATACATTTCGAAGGATCTTTCTGTTCAAGTACGATTGCCTTAAGACCTGTGCAGCCCGAAAAAGCATAATCCCCGATCTGCGTCACATTCTCCGGAATCACGATCGTTTCTTCGCCCTGATATGCCTCGCTGTCTCTTGCAGTCCATATCCTTGTCTCTGTAGATATATCTTCCCATGTCCTGTGAGGTTTCTCCGGAAGTTCCACATTTACAGTCCTGTCATCGCCAAGCATCGCTTTGATATCCCGGATCAGCTGCACAGTATTTACTTCTTTTCCCGCCTGATTCAGATGAAAATTGGTGTCAAAAAACCATTCCGCTTCCATCAGGCTGTTTTTCGGATTTCCTATAACCGGAAAATCCAGTTTCTGACGCAGGAACACATCATATGATTTCAGATCATCTGCGTCTTCCACTGCCAGCTCGTTTACCGGGCAATATCTGTACCAGACGGCTGCGCCTTTTTTCTCAAGACGCTCTGCCCAGGCATTCATATACTCCAGAAATTCCGGCTGCACCACATCTTCTGTAAATCTTACTTTCTGGTTCACATCATAACCGCCCGGAAGTATATTCTCTCTGCACGTATCCAGATTGATATCTCCATAGGTATTAAAGGATTTTTTCTGATATACGCTGTCTGTCGGAGGATTTTTTCCCTTCCATACATAGTTCAGTTTTTCCAGAGCAAATCCCGGGAAATTTCCCAGCATCACTTCAAAATTTTCACTCTTTATATGGCGCAGCATCCCAAAAGCTCCGTCAGCAGCCTGCCACATATATTCTCCATTAAAATAATCTGAAAGCGTCTGCTCACTCTGTTCCGGGGAAAGGATCACAATATCCCCTTCACGAATATACGCTTCGGAAAGATCCATAACCGCCTTCGTCCCAAGTCCTGCATACATGCCAAAGTTGACAACCTCATACGAAGGAAAAATTTCGTCGATCATCTCGCTGTCACAGTCAAAAGCAACGCCGCTGCCGCCAGCAAGTACGATTCTCTGTCCCGGAGTTTCCTTTAATCTCTCATGTTTACTTTTCAGTTCTCCCATAAACGTATCCCCATACTGTGCAGGCAGTCCAAACCCACAGATCAGGAAAAAAATCTGCTCCACCAGAAGCACTGCCAGCGCAATTATGACAACACGTCTTACTGTTTTTTTATCCATATTTAAAACCTGAAATAAATAAATGCATTTTCACCGCCGGATGCCATCATGCCAAGCCATGAAAATTCAATTACAGTCACTATCACAACAAAACCTGCTGCCGCCAGGCAAAGTCCCTTCCTGGTCTGGCAGTACTTATCAATTTCCTCGGGAATCCGTTCCAGAAGCACCCAGGTAATTCCTGTCGCAAGCAGCCGCAGAATCGCCAGGCCCTGAATGCCAAGAAAACTCATCGTCTCCGAGATTCCACTGCCCAGCGGATTCACAAACGGCTGCAACAAAATCTGCCACGCACCGAAAAGCGAAGGCGCCCGGAAAAACACCCAGGCAATATTCACAAGAAGCATCGTCATAACCCATCCAGCCGCCGGATGCAGAATCCTCTTTTTATCTTTCCTTATCCGCGAGAAGCACATAGCCACAACCATATAGATTCCATGAATCAGTCCCCACACAACAAAATTCCAGGACGCGCCATGCCAGAATCCACTCAACAAGAAAACGATCAGCACATTCCGGCATCTCTTCGCAAATCCTCTGCGGTTTCCTCCAAGTGGAATATATACATAATCCGTAAACCAACGCGTCAGGCTGATGTGCCATCTTTTCCAGAAATCCTGTATGCTTACTGCACGGTAAGGATGCCTGAAATTTTCCATAAGCCGTATCCCCATCATACGTGCCGCACCTCTTGCAATATCTGTATATCCGGAAAAATCACAATAAATCTGACCGGCAAAAACCACGGTTCCCAGAACCGCACCAATCCCACCGGCATCCTGCGGTGCAGCATACACTCTGTCAACATACACAGCCAGATAATCTGCCACGACAACTTTTTTGTAAAATCCCCGGAGCATCAGCCAGAAACCATTCAGCAGATCTACCCGGCTCCTTGTATGTTTTTCCTTCAGCTGTCCGAGGAGATTCCCCGCCCTCTCGATCGGGCCTGCCACCAGCTGTGGAAAGAATGAAACAAACAGAGCATAACTTGCAGGATTTTTTTCCGCAGAAATCTCGCCCCGATATACATCGATCACGTATGCCATTGTCTGGAAAGTATAAAATGAGATTCCCACTGGCGGGACCGAATATTTCAGTCCGGTCAGAAGTCCCAGGCACACAGCCACAGCAAAAATCAGCCAGGTTCTTCTGTGTCTGCCTTTTTCGATAGCAATTCCCGCCAGATAAGTAACCGCCGTTGTAAGCAGAAGCAGCCCTCCCGCCCAGGAACTTTCCCGTATATAGAAAAAGTAACTCACTGCCAGCAGAAAAAGTTCTCTGTGTTTCCACGGAATCTTCCAGTACAGGAGCACCACCACTGGAAAAAGGAAAACAAATGTCAGCGATATAAAATTCATTTTTTCTCCTCCTTCGCAAGCTGTTCTTTCAGATCATGGATCACTTTTTCGGTCCGGATCTGCGCCCCTTCTGTAGATAAATGATTATCTGTCCCATACAGATAGATTCCTGTATATAAAGAATCCTCAAGTTCAGAAATAACAGGAACATGCAGCTGACTCTTAAAATATTCATGCAGGCGGGCTCTTTCCTCCTGCGTGCTGTCTTTTGAAAGTGCATATTTATTTCTGGGTGAATAGGTAAAATAAACTTTTATTCCCTGATCCATAAATTTCTGAAACTCTGCATTCGCAGAATCGATATACGTTTCTTTCGGAAAGGCGTTTACTGTATAATTTACCGGAAGTCCGTAAATCGGTTTTTCACTCGTGGAATTCGGGCGATATACGACATAATCCCCATACTCATTGTAACTTGGTTCCTCCACTTCATTTCCATCCTCATCATAATCTGAAGCACAGACATCGTAATTTTTTCGTTCCATATCCTGTCTTGCTGTCTGGTATGCAGAAAAAGCTGTAAAGACCTGTGCATATTCCCTGAGGTCTAAATCGGCAAATGCATCATAATTGGATTCCATCATGGCAAATGTCGCATAATCCAGTTCCTTCTGATAGCAGAACTGCCTGTTTGCCGCATCAAATTCCGGAGAGTCCAGAAGAATATCTCCCTCCTTCATGCAGGACCGGATCAGTTCAAGCTGCGGAAGTGCCGGTGAGTAAGCAAAAACTCCCATATTGACCACCTCATAATCAGGAAAAGCCTGATCGAGCATCGCACTGTCGTATCCAAATCTCGTCGAAGAACCGGAAAACAGGACAATCTTCTTTTTGTCCTTCAGACTCAACAGACGATCGTATTTATCCTGAAAGGTATCGAAATAATTTCCACTGTAAGCTGGAGCCTCGATCGAATTGATATGCAGGGTACGAAGCATATCGCAGTCCTGAAATGCATAATCGCTGATTTTCTCCAGATCATCGTAGATATACAGCTGTTCCAGTCGACTGTTCCTGAATGCCCACTTTTCAACTTCATGAATCCCAGGTGAAAGGATCACGGTTTTGCACTCTGTGTCTGCAAAAGCCTGTTCCCGGATGGTTCGCACTGGAAAACCTCCAAGGCTGGACGGAACGCAGATCTGCTGTGCCTTTCCGATATAGCTGGTTATGACTGCAAAGCCTGACACTTTTTTGTATACAAAATCTGCCTCGCCTGTCCAGGGAATCCATTGTGCATACAGCACAAGTCCTTCTTTCCATTCGGTCCGGCTTCCGAGCCCCACTGCCTGTCCGGTTCCATCGGCTCTGGTATTCCATCCAAGCAGTGTGTATCCATCTCTGGCAAAAAGATCCGTTCCGGTCGAAGTATTGATCCTCTGATGTGTACCGCGGTAACAGATACTTACTCTGTCTGAATCTCCTGAAATGTTTTGTCCGCCATTGGCATCATAGACAATCTCATATTTTCCTTTTTCGGCCTGAATGCAGATGCTCTCTGAATAATTTACTTCATGCAAAACAAGATTTACTGTTTTTCCATCATCCTCTTTTGTTATTTCGGTCTCGCCATGATAATCCGTGCCAAGAAACTGCCAGTTATCATCCAGCGTGATCGTAAAGCTCACATCACTTCCAGATTTTATTGTTCTGGCAGGATCTGTTACATGGTAGCCTTCTCCGGCTTCCAGAACGATATGACAGAGATTTTCTTTCTCCGTGTTTTTCTGACCGCATCCGGACAGTCCTGCTATCAGCAGAAGAAGGAATATCCCAGATGCCATTTTCAATTTTCTTTTGCGCATGAATCAAATTCCTCCTTCCATTTCTGACTTAAACTGACTGGCGGTCTTCCGGCATATTCAAGGCACAGTTTCACACTTACTAACCTTATATATACCAGAAGACCGCCTCATTGTAACAGCCCTTTTAGGCTCTTTATTTATTTGTTTTTTCTCGCTGCAATTGCTTTCTGCTCTTCCGGCAGATCCTTCTCTATTGTAAAGAAGAAGATCAGAACTGCACAGATCACATAAGCAATTGTCTCTACCCAGATATATCCGACAGAGATTGCTGTCTGTGCTGCAGCTGTCTGTGCCGCAGTACCAAGTGCGATATCTGCTGCCTGGTCATATCCACTGGCATTTAAGATCGCACTAAAAATAGAGTTGCATACAGGAGTTGCAGCTACCATGATGGAGCTGTAGATAGACATTGTCAGTCCATCTGTACGGATTCCGGATTTGTATTCGATATGATCGATAACATCCGCAAGCATTGCAAGGATCATGTAGCATGCCGGAGCGGATCCGAGACATTTAAGCGCGACGCCAATTGCTACAGGAACGATCTGTCCGTTACCCATAATAGCGATTACACCGCCGACAGATCCCAGAAGCATGCCGACCATACATACGATACGTTTTCCAAATTTGTTGCAGAGAGGTACGATCGCCACTGCTGCCACAGCCATCGGAACCGCACCCATGATGCTCAGGAGTGACTGTGAAGCGCCCCATGCATCTGCTGTGCCGAAGAAAGTATTGTCCATTACCCACTTACAGAAATAAGTCATGGAGCCATTTTTCATCGCGCCGCTCCACTGGAATCCCATGTAGAACAGCATAACGATCCACCACATTTTTTCACTGGCAACTGCAGAAAGCTGTTCTTTCAGAGAAGCAGTTTTAACCTTTGCTTCCTCTGTTGCTCCCTCAGACATCTGTTCTTCTGTTACACGCTCACGTGTGAACTTGAACTGTAAGAAGATCGTCAGTGCAGAGAAAATAGCAATCGCTGTCATCGCTACAAGCCACAAATGCTGATTTTCTTTCAGGGCGAAAGAAACCAGGATCGGAAATACCATGGAACCTGCACCCATAACGGCAAGTCCTGCCACATTGGTAAAGGAAGCCAGGGCTCCTCGCTGCTTACTGTCTCTTGTAGATACAGGGATCAGTGTGGAGTTTGCTGTATTGTAGATTGGATAAGCTACTGCGTAAAACAGGTTGTACGCGATCGCGATCCATACCATCTTGGCAGTTCCCTCAAAAGGAACTACAAACATCAGAACAGAGGCAATAGACAGGGTCAGTGCGGACAGAAGGATCCACGGTCTTGCCTTTCCTGCCATTGTTCTCGTGCGTTCAATAAGCTGACCTACGATCAGGTTTGCCGCCACGATCAGGATGGTCGAAAACAGCTGTAAGGTTGTCAGAAATGTCAGGTTCAGTTTCAGGACATCTGTAAAATAGTTCTGAAGGATACTGGTAAAGATACCGGAAGCCAGAAGTGCTCCGAACGGTCCGATAAAATATCCGATCAACATCTCCGGAAGTTTTACATCATCTGATTTGATCCTGGAACCGGTCAGGGGACCGTTCCAGAAATCTTTCTTTGTCTTGGTCATAAAATCAATCCTTTACTACTTTGAAGAAGGAAGAAATAATTGTACAGATCAGAGCAGCCGCGCACACGATCATTCCAATGATTGCACCCTTTAAATCCGCCATATTCTGAGCGTTGTTCTCAATCGCAGAGTCATGTTCTCAAAAGTCATGATCGATCCGATCGCAGCGATCCTGCTGCTGATAAACTGAATCAGTGCATATGCTGTCAGTACACCACACGCTACTGGAAGGATATCCAGAACCGGTTTTGCTCCCATTTTCATAGAAGCTGCGATCATAACGATCTCAAGGATCGCAGCTGCAGCCAGGCAGGCTACAACCGCATTGTTAACGCCACTGTTTATAAAATAATTTGTTTTGCAGTTCATCATGTACAGAACCAGTCCTGCAACAGTCACAAGAGCAGTGATTACACTTAAGACCAGTCCTGCGCCCATTTTTTTCTTTTCAGCCATAGTTTCGTTTTCCTCCTTACTGCTCTTTCTTTTTCAGTCCAAGCAGATACATTGCTGCACAGAGTACAGTCAGTACACCGAATCCAACGCGAAGACCTGTGATCAGGTTATCGTACCATGTATTCAGTTTTTCAATATGTGTAGTAGTTGCCATACCATCCATTGCATTGGAATTTGCAAGTGCATAGTTCTGATACAGCATTGCCTGTTTTAGGTCTGTCAGAAGTTCTTCACTCTTGCTTGCATTCTCTACACTCCAGTATGGCCATACTGCTTCTACTGCTGCCATTGTGTTATCACCGGTGTTACATGTCATGGTTACACCATTATGTACTGCCATGCGGATCTTTGTATAAGTCGGATCCTGAATGAAGTCCTCAGACATCAGACCCTTGAATCCCCATTCTTTACGAACGATGTTCAGAAGCAGTCCGGTATGTGCATTACTTGTCACACAGCCGACACGGTTGTATGTAGTCATTACAGCAAGCGCATTTGCATCTTCGATACAGGACTGTACACCACGCAGTTCATTTTCACGGGCAGCCTGCTCTGTCATAAACTCGGCAATACCTGTACGGTTGATTTCAGTGTCATTGAATGCCAGATGTTTCGGTGCGATCAGTACGCCATATTCATGTCCGGCTTCGATGATTGCTGCACCCTGACCAGCTGTCAGAACTGCATCTTCAGAGAAGTACTCGTGGTTACGTGCATTGTAAGGTGTACGATGAAGGTTTGTTCCAACGCCCCACCAGATTGCTGTGTTTGCCCACAGAGAATAGTTACCGATTACTTTGCCCCATTCTTCTGCCAGCTGTTTGCTGAATGTCTGACCAATTACAGTTTCAACTGCCATAACACCCATTTTGTAATCACGGTTCGGATCATCCTCTGCGATCACGCATGGATCTCCTGTGGAATCGTCTGAGTTTGCATACTGTCCCAGCGGATAGGAGTTGAATCCGTTCGGTCCGTCGTTCTGGATAGCTTCCGGAGAAGTGATAGATTCGATCGTTTTTGTACTGGTTCCGCCAAGTCCTGTACGAATCAGGCATTCTTCCAGAGTGATCTGATCCATCAGAGTGCTCCATCTTTCATCTGTAATATCGTCTACTCCTTTGAGGTTAGCCAGAGTCATTCCATTGTCTGCACCAAAGGTTACAGAAGACGGATCTCCGTTTGCTTCGATATCACTGTAGTCATCAGCCATAGTACTGATCATTTCGTTTGTAGCTGTCAGGTCTTTGTATGTTTCCGGCCAGGTTCCTTCCCAGTCATTTCTGCTGAGATAAGTAACTGTGTCTTCCATCCAGTTGTTCAGATCTGCATCCTGGAGCTGATTTTCTACTGGTGTACCATTTAAGGTTACAGCGAAGGAAGAAGAATCAAAATCGCCAAGTTCCCATGTCTGTACGTTGTCTTTATTTCCGTCAACTTTCTGATCCTGTGCGGCAAGGACATTGTTTACAGCCTCATGTGCACCGTTTCCAACAGTGAAGTAATAAGTTCCGTTGTCCAGGATCCAGTTACCGGTTGTACCTGCTTCGTTATCACAGGTGCTGTCCCAGCTTGCCATATCCTGTGCATCTGCTGTGATGGTAACAGTCTGGCTTTCTCCTGGCTCGATCATATCTGTTTTTTCATAATCCAGAAGCTGAACTGCTGATTTTTCTACTTTGTTCTCTATGTCATAGTCTGTATAAGGAACAGAAGTATAAAGCTGTACAACATCTTTACCTGCAACATCACCGGTATTCTTAACCTCTACCTCAGCAGTTACCGTTCTGTTCTCAAGGTCTACATCTACACTCTTGAGAGTCTGTTCGAAGGTTGTATAGGAAAGACCATATCCAAATGGATAAGATACTTCATTATCATAATCCCATGCTTTTCCTGTAGAACTTCCTACGGTTGCATCTGCATTTCCCTGTCCAAGTACAGTGTCTGCATATCTGGTTTCGTAATATTTATATCCTGTATAAATACCTTCTGCTTCAACTTCTTCTGCATTGATATTTACAGTCGGATCTGCATTGATCCACTCATAATTTCCGAAGTTCTGTGCTGCCGGTGAGTTGGCATTTGTTACAGCATAGGTATCTGTCAGATGACCGGACGGGTTTGCCTCTCCAGAAAGAATATCTGCAACACCATAGAAACCATAGCCTCCCGGAAGACCTACTTCCAGGATAGCGTCTACGCCGTCATTGTTTTTGATCTCATCAATCTCCATTGCGTTTGCATTGTTCAGCATAACGATGACTTTACCGCCGTTGCTTTCTTTTGCTTCAACTGCAGCATTGATCAGGTCACGCTCATCATCACTTAATCCAAGCGGATCGGTCTGGTTCAGATCCTGAGATGCATCTACGCCGTCCACACCCGGAAGGTAAGTTCCGTTCTCTGTAGAGGAACGTCCGATCGTTACCAGCATGATATTGTAATCATCCATAGATTCTTTCCACTGGCTGTCTACACTGTCCATTGTTTCCTGTGAAGGCTCTTTGCTTGAAAATACGCCGTCTGTTGCAGGTGCTGTAATGTGGTAGTATTCTACGATATTTCCCCACATATTAACCTCTGTCTTGAACTCTGATTCCAGACTCTTGTACAGATTCTGAAGGTCTTCATTGATGCTGAATCCTTTTGCAGCTAATGCTTCAACAAAGTCTACAGTATCTGCATCTGTTCCTTCATTTTCAGTCAGGGAACTTCCCATGTCACCGCCCTGTACCGGATAGTAGCTGGAAAATCCAAGAAGGGACAGCTTCTGTGTCTCATCTTTTGACAGCGGAAGTGCATTATTCTCGTTCTTTAACAGAACAGTTCCTTCCTCACTCATACGTTCTCCGAGATCCTCGATGGACTCCAGAAGTTCTGTAGTGCTGGAATAGTCAGACTTGTATGTGTACAGGTCCTCATCTGTACTGTCTGTTACCATCGCACTGCTCTTGGTTCCAAGAAATTTGTCGATATCTGTACGATAGCTGTCTACCACAGGTCCTGCCGCAACAGAAACGGTCAGAAGAGACGCTGTAAGAGTAGTCATACCACGCCAGAGATTTCTTTTTCTGCTCATGATTATATCTCCTTTCTTTCCCTGAAATATGGGTAAGCCTCATCGCTCAAGTGCTTCCATAATTTCCATGACCTAAATTTAACATAAATCCCAAAAATGCTCCCATTTTTTTCGCAGACTGCACTTTTTCAGCCGTAAATAGGAGCGTTTTTTTATTGAATTTTCACAAGTAAAATTTTTCAGGGAATCTTGCACAAATTGTGATATTTGTTTTTGTCTATATTGCCTATATGATAATTTATTTCTGTGTTGTTACCGGAATCTCACATGTATATGTTTTTTCTTCATCAGAGACCGTGATCTTCACGGATCCGCTTTCTCCGGCACGGACTACAGCCATCGCCTCACCATAATAAGTATCGACGGTATCCTGTGCATAGTTACCTTCCACATAGGAGCAGGCACTTCCCAGACCTTCAAGCGTAGCATTCTCTACTGTAACTTTCAGGTGATGTTTTTCCATCGGTTTCCAGATTCCGTTAAAGTCTCCGTACTGCAATGGAACAAACAGCAATCTGCCCGCTTCCACAGTTTCCTGTTCCGGTTTGATATGAAGCATGGTTTCTTTATTTGCTGTCATCAGTGTCTGGCGGTTGATCTCACGTCCGTTCTTATCATAGGAAACTGCTGTAATCTCGCCATCCTCATATGGAATGTGGAATTTAGTCCTGCATTTTTTTACTTTGCCACGTGCAGCTTTCTTTCCATTGACCAGAAGCTCCACCTCTGCTGCCCTTGCAAAAACTTCTACTTCAGCTTTTTCTCCGGCACATCCTCGCCATGACCAGCTCTCCAGTGCTTTGGTCAGAGCCCATCCTGTCAGGTTCAGGTTTTCTTTCTGATAAACAGGTTTCACGGCGATAAACGGACCTGTTTCCCGTTCAAAAGCAACTCTTGTGTAAGCTGCCTCTGCACGCGGCTTTCCGAGAAGGTCGATTCTTCCGTTATTTCCAGTCATTCTTGTATGCGGCATCTTGCCTTTGTATTCTTCGTATTCAGCTGCACCGTCTCCGGTCTCTCCGATATATTCCCATCCTGACCAGACAAAATCTCCCAGGATCCGCTTATTCTTCTTGGCAATTTCCCAGAAACTGTATGCATCCTTGCAGAAAGTCTCTGTACCGAGGATCAGACGTTTCGGGTATTTCTTCAGGTCATGTTTGTAGCGGAAAAGTCCGTAGTTGTATCCTGCGATATCCATGTTCGCATATGCATCCTTTGTTTTCCAGTCACATGGCGGGAGGGTCGCACCGATCTTCATGAAGTAATCTCCGACCAGACAGGCAAGGGTATTATAAAATTCACTTCCTACTGGTTTCTTCTTCTCTTTTTTCTCTGCTTCCTGCTTTGCAGACTGGGCGCTTTTTTCTGCCTTATCATCACTGTAAACGCCCATTCCCATAGAACTTAAGAAGTTAAAGAAAATGTTGATCCCGCAGGTTACTGGTCTGTGCGGATCCAGTTTATGAAGGTAAGAAGTCATTCTGCCGGTGAGTTCGATTCCTTTTTTCTGTGCAGTCTCTGCAACTTCATTTCCCGTAGAATACATAATAACAGACGGATGGTTGTAATCTTTCTCCACCATATCCTTGAGGTCCTGCTGCCACCATTTCGCAAGGTAATTCACATAATCATATTTTGTCTTATGGATATACCAGACATCGACATATTCATCCATCACCAGCATTCCCAGACGGTCGCAGGCATCCAGCATATCCTTAGAGCATGGATAATGAGACGAACGGATCGCATTATAGCCATTCTCTTTGAGGATGCGGATTCTGCGCTCCTCTGCCTCCGGATACGTGCAGGCACCCAGCACACCATTATCGTGATGCACACAGGCACCACGGAGGATTTCTCTCTTACCATTGATCGTAAGGCCTTTTTCCGGGCTCCATTCAAGAAGTCGGATTCCAAATGTTTCCTCTACAACATCTTCTCCAAATGTTGCACGCAGAGTATAAAGATTTGGATGCTTACAGTCCCAGAGTTTTGCGTTCGGGATCTCCATACGGAAAACCGACGGGTGTCCAGCATTTTCTATTTCTTTTGTAAAAACATTTTGCTCTTTGTTCAGGATTTCAACTTTCACCATTCCCGGGCAGGAAGTCTTGATTTCTACTTCGATCACTGCCGGGGCATAGCTTACTGTATGGATCTTGATTCCATTGACCGGAATGTACTTCTTATCGCCTGTCCAAAGATATACCGGACGATAGATGCCGGTTCCGGAGTACCAGCGGCTGTTTGGCTGATCAGAATTTCGTGCGATCACACGGATCTCATTCTGTGCCTCATATTTCAGAAGCCCTTCTGTATCTACATAAAAATTTGTATAACCATACGGTCTGTATGCTGCTTTTGTTCCATTAATATAAACTTCCGCATTGTGATAAACACTCTCGAATTCAATGAGAACTTTTTTGCCGCTGTACTCTGATGGCACAAAAACATGTTTCGTATATTCGTAATCGCCGCCCAGATACCAGCCGGAGTTTCCCTCACTGACACTTTCCTCAGTACGCGGCTCACTCCGCATCGCATCATGCGGAAGTGTCACAGAATACGGTTCCTCATCTCTGGTAAGGCATCTGCATGTCCAATTTCTGTTAAAATCTATTTTTTTCATATCAAATCTTTACCCTTCTTGTTTCTCCTCTGACCAGAGAAAATTTTTGTTCACCGAGTTCCAGAACTCCACCGTCTGCATCCGGTGTCACTTCCAGATATTCTCCATTCCAGAGCAGTCGGACTGTTCCATGGTTTCCCACCGGGAGTGTGCAGTCCAGTTCTGTAAAATACTGCATCTGTGGTTTTAATACATAAGTCGTCTCTTCTCTGTTTACGAGATCCAGTCCGGCAAAATATTTTGCCAGGAAATAGATCGGGCTTGCTGCCCATGCATGACAGAGGCTCTTGCCAAAATGATCACCGTACATGTCGTACTGTTCTTCCTTCGGCACAGACGGATCGTACTCTTCCCAAAAGGTAATTGCTCCAAGATCCAGCATGCCGCCCCAGTAGGAACGGATCTTGTCCAAAACTTCGGTCAGTTTTCCCATCTGGCACAGTACATCCAGTTCGAAGAAGTTAAAATATGGTGTTGTGATCGCCGGGATCTCATCATTTTCGAGTACGTTTGTGAGGATTTTTTCCTGCTTATCCTTATCTGCGATAGCAAATAATACAGCAAAAATATTTGCATGTCTTGTCACATTTCGTTTCCCGGAAGTAAAAGAATCGATGTACGCACCTTTTTCCTCATCCCAAAAAAACTCTTCAATGGCAGCAGCCAGTTTCTCATACTCCTGTCTGTAAGCACTTCCGTCCTTGCCAAGCTTTTCGCTGATCTCTGCCATCACACGGAAGCATGCCGCATAAAGCATCTGTTCTGCACAGAGCGGGCCATCTTTGTCCATGTCTGCCCAGTCGATATAAATCCAGTCTTTTTCCTTTCCGATCAGGAAACCGTGTTCATCGCGTCTTCCATTGCAGAATTCCATAAGGGAAACCATCTTTGGATAAACCAGTTCCAGAAAATCCCTGTCACCGTATCCTTCATTGTGATAATCCACCCCCAGAAGCCACAGAAGAGAATAGTCTACGATCGTATTGATATGTCTCGTCATCGGGTCATTGCCGCGCAGTGCCAGAATCGTTCTCTGGTCGATATCTGCATCTGCCATCAGATAACGATTTACAAAAAAGCTCTGGTATGCATCTCCCGACCAGATCCATTTGTCACGTTTGGCACCATCAATAAAAAAGATGCCGCTGCAGAGGCGGAATGTATGTTCTGCCACAGACCAGATCTGGTTCAGGCGTTCCTCTCCGCAGTGGAATGCAGCTTTCACCGGAATGTCGACATACTGATGATTTGCTTTCAGTATGATCTCTCCCGGTTTGCAATCCGGAATGTATGCAAAATGTACTGCACAGCAAGGACATTTGCCAGTCTCCTTGTCCGGCTGCCAGCTATAGTAGCAGTTTACAGGGTCGATTGCCTCTTCTCTGGATTCGCCACAGCAGATCAGTACCGGCTGATATCCGTTTTTGAACTCTGCTTCCAGAACTGCATTCAGCTCTGTCTCAAATTCATAGAGCGTTCCGCCGTTGTATTCTGTTACGTTGACTGGTTCATATATTTTCTCGCTGTATTCCCAGACTGTCGGATTCTGTTCCGGTCTGGTGAAATATCTGCTTCTTCCTGCCGGCTGCGGTTCCTGATCATAATCTTCTGCTATCCAGCCTTTGTCTGAACAGATCACATCACCTTCTACATAAATACATGGAAAAGCCTCAATACATCCTGCGTGAACAGCGATTGCAACTTCTCCCGGTCCACAGGTGATCTTTTTTCCAAATGGGTATTTCTTTTCTCCTGCCAGTACATGCCCGATTGCATTGGAATATACAGTAAAGGAAGTTTCTTTTTCCAAATGATAAGTACGGCGAAAAGCCACGCGGTTGCGGAATCCTTCGCTTTTCCAGAAAGCCGGCCAGCCAAAGCCTCTCTCCACACGGCTGAAATTCTGCTTCATTCCATGATATAATTCAAAATCTCCCGGATACCAGATCCAATAACTTTTGCTCATTCCCGATTCCTCCAAATCTTGTTTGTTTTCATCATATATTTTCTACTTTAACTATACGGGCTGTCCACGCTTAAAGTCAAACACAGTTGACGTTCAAAAAACAACTGTTCACGCAAGGCAGTGGCAGCCCGGATTTCTGTTGGAAACTTAAGCATTCTATGATAGACTGGATCTTAAGAAAAAGTAAATCTATATAAAAGAAAAGAGGGATTTTTATGGGTGAGATCATTGAGGAATTTTTTAACGGATACTGTCGGAATTTTGACATGACACAGACTGTAATCTGTGAATTCGAGCAGTTTCCAGAGGGGCTTCGTCTTCTTGATTCAAGCTGCGAATACGGGGTCTGTCAATACAGCAAAGACTGCACTCTCATGAAACAGGCACTTGCCAGGGAAAAAGGAATGATCTGTACACAAAGACAGCCGGAAGCTTAACTGCTCCCGGCTGTCTGTTTCTCAAATATTCAGTTAATCCCATCCACCATATTCCTGAATGGTTTCTTCGACTCTTCTTCTGACCTCTGCTGCGATCTCTGTTGATTTCATGTCCTTGTATTCGTCATAGCACATCGGTTTCAGGAAATGTACCTGAACGGTCAGCGGAGCCGCTGAGCCTGTGTCAAACGCCTTGTAGGTGTCGATCAGTGCTACCGGAACGATCGGGCATCTGGCTTTCATAGCTGCCTTGAAACTTCCCCCCTTAAATTCCTGCGGATGGTTTCCATTCTTGCTTCTGGTCCCCTCCGCAAAGATAAGATAATTGCGACCGCTCCTGACTTCCTTCGTGACATTGAGGATTACCTGCATGGACTGTCTGATATCCTCTCTGTCCATGATAAAAGCCTTCATACAGGTAAATACCTGCTTCAGAAATGGAACATTGCCCACTTCTTTCTTGGCTACAACAGAAAACGGCACCGGGCAGGCATCCAGGATCGCCAGAACGTCATACAGTCCCTGATGATTCGGATAAAACATAAATCCATTCTCCGACGGAATATTCTCTACTCCGTAGGACTTGATCGTAATGTTTCCGCCTGTATTCGCCTTGCAGTCGATTTTCTTGAGCAGCGCATAACGCTTTTCTTCCGGATAATCATCCACATGTCCCGCATACCAGTTCAGCATAAACCATCCATAAGGCACAAAGAAAAGATTTCGTAATACCATCATTATGATTCTTTTCATGCTACACCTCCCCAGGATCCTTTTAACTTAATTTTGAAGCGATTTTTTCTTCGTATCCTGGATTCTTCTTGATAAATTTATCGTAGGCAACGGTGTATTCCTGATATGCATCTGTCTTCATGAACAGCGCATATTTCTCTGCTGCCTGTTTGTTCATATCATTGGTAACATCTGATGGTGCAAGTATATAGTACTTATTGTCATCTTTTTTCTGAGTCATATAAGTACTGATGCACGGATAGCTCTGTCCGTCCTTGAGTACCAGATCATACGTAATATATATAAATGCATAATTACCATCCTGGTATATCTTATCGCACTTGTTGATCTGGATCTTCTCCGGAGAATGCGCTGCAAAATACTTGATATTTGCATCTATCTCTGCCTGAAGATTGTCATCTGCCTTGGTCACTCCATAGCATTTCTTAATCTTATTTTCATTGCCGCTCTCGTAGGATTCGATCAGGGCTTTGACAACTCTTTCCGGTGTTTTGTGGCTGATACCACAGCTTCTCACAGCAAAAATGATCGCTATGAGCAAAATTACAAGCACTGCGCCTCCCGCAATATACTGTACGGGAATATCCATCTTTCTGGATCTGCTCTTCTTTTTGCTTCTGGAAGTTCTGGGACTGGTTGACTTACTGCTGCCATTTACCTTGCGCATGCCAGTCCTTGAACTTCCCGTTCTTTTTGTTTCGAGTGCAGATCTTCTGATGTTGGATTTTGAATGTCCGGTCTTTCGGCGGCTTTTGGTATTCTTACTGCTCCTGGCAGCAGTTTTGCTGCCGCTGTTTAATGTGACATATTCCTTCTCCATGATGATCTAACGTCCCCTTTATTCTTCCGTGCTCTCCTGTACTTCATCATTTGCTTCGTTTACAGGTTCTTCTGCTGTCTGCTGATTCTCTTTGTCTTCTTCTTTCTCTCTGACTTTCGCAAAGCTTGCAACGGTCACTCCTTTGGAAAGATTGATCAGTTTTACTCCTGAGGTAATTCTTCCCAGAATAGAAATATCAGCGCACTGCAGACGGATAATAATTCCCTCTGTGGTGATCATCATGATCTCATTTTCTTCATTTACAGCTTTTGCACCGATAACATTGCCTGTCTTCTCAGTGATCTTGTAGCACTTCACGCCCTTACCGCCTCTGTTCTGGCAGGTGAACTCACTGATGGAGGTTCTCTTGCCCATACCGTTCTCAGAAACAACAAGGAGATAATATCCCTGCGTGTTAAGCTGCATAGCTACAACTTCATCACCATCCAGCAGATTGATACCGCGAACCCCCATGGAAACTCGGCCTGTGCTTCTTACATCTGTTTCTTTGAAACGGATGCACTGGCCATATTTGGTTACCAGGATAATATCCTTCTTATCATCCGTTGCCTTTACTTCGATCAGTTCATCATCATCGCGAAGTGCGATCGCTGCAAGACCTACTTTGCGGACATTTGCATAATCCTGGATCGGAGTTTTCTTGACGAGTCCCTTACGGGTTGCCATCATCAGGTAATGTCCCTCTTCGAACTTGCTGATCGGGATAACTGCTGTAATGCGCTCTCCCGGCATCAACTGCAGAAGATTGATAATCGCAGTTCCTCTCGCAGTTCTTCCTGCTTCCGGAATCTCGTATGCTTTAAGACGGTATACACGGCCTGTATTGGTAAAGAACATCACATAATGATGCGTGGTCGTCATCATCAGTTCTTCGATATAGTCATCGTCCAGTGTCTGCATGCCCTTGATTCCTCTGCCGCCTCTGTTCTGGCTGCGGAAGTTGTCTACGGTCATACGTTTAATATAACCAAGTTTAGTCATTGTGATAACTGTATTTTCTCTCGGGATCATATCCTCCATGGAGATGTCATATGCATCAAATCCAATGGCAGTTCTTCTGTCATCGCCATATTTCTCAGCAATTGCAAGGATCTCCTCACGGATGACACGGAGAAGCGTATTTCTGTCTGCAAGAATTGCCTGTAATTTGCGGATCCTCTCCATTAATTCTGCATATTCTGCTTCCAGCTTCTCTCTTTCCAGACCGGTAAGAGCCCTGAGACGCATATCTACGATCGCCTGCGCCTGAACATCTGTCAGTTCAAAGCGATCCATTAATTCCTGTTTTGCGATCTGAACGTTTCTTGCGGCACGGATGATACGGATAACTTCATCGATATTGTCCAGTGCTTTGAGCAGACCTTCCAGAATGTGAGCACGTTCCTGTGCTTTGTTCAGGTCGTATTTGGTTCTTCTTGTCACTACATCTTCCTGATGTGCAAGATACTGCTTAAGCATCTCCGGAAGAGTCAGTACCTTCGGCTGAAGGCTTCCGTTTACGGAAACAAGGCAAAGCATGATCACGCCAAAAGTATCCTGAAGCTGTGTATGCTTATAAAGCTGGTTCAGGACAACATTTGCATTGGCATCCCTGCGGAGGTCGATGCAGATTCGCATTCCCTCACGGCTGGAGTGATCATTCAGGTCTGTGATTCCGTCAATCTTCTTGTCGCGGACAAGTTCTGCGATCTTTTCGATCAGACGGGCTTTATTTACGAGGTATGGAAGTTCTGTGACGATAATACGTGATTTGCCATTTGGCAGTGTCTCGATATTTGTCACCGCACGGACACGGATCTTGCCGCGACCGGTACGATATGCTTCCTCAATTCCTCTTGTTCCAAGGATCGTTGCTCCTGTCGGGAAATCCGGTCCTTTGACGATCTCAAGAAGTTCCTCGATCGTTGTCTCTCTGTCTTCCTCGATAATGTTGTCAATGATCTTGACAACTGCATTGATAACCTCTCTTAAGTTGTGTGGCGGGATATTTGTCGCCATACCAACTGCGATACCGGAAGTACCGTTTACCAGAAGGTTCGGGGAGCGGGCCGGCATAACAACAGGCTCTTTTTCGGTTTCATCAAAGTTCGGGGCGAAGTCTACGGTGTCTTTGTTGATATCCGCCAGCATCTCCATCGAGATTTTGCTTAAACGTGCCTCGGTGTATCGCATAGCCGCAGCGCCGTCGCCGTCAACGGAACCGAAGTTTCCATGGCCGTCCACCATCGGATAACGGGTTGCCCAGTCCTGTGCCATGTTGACGAGTGCTCCGTAGATAGAGCTGTCGCCGTGCGGGTGATATTTACCCATCGTATCACCGACGATACGCGCGCACTTACGGTGCGGCTTATCCGGCGTATTGTTCAGCTCGCTCATGGAGTACAGAATACGTCTCTGTACCGGCTTTAAGCCATCGCGGACGTCTGGAAGTGCACGGGATGCAATTACGCTCATCGCGTAGTTGATGTAGGATTCCTCCATCGTGTCTTTCAGATCGACCTCGTGAATTTTATCAAAAACATTATCTTCCATCTTTTCCTCCACTTCAGTTCACAGGACTTTTTAGATATCCAGGTTGTTTGCGTATTTTGCTCTCTCTTCGATAAAGTCACGGCGCGGTTCTACCTTGTCGCCCATGAGCGTATTGAAGGTAAGATCAATTTCAGAAGAATACTCTTCATCGAACACAACGCGGCGCAGAACACGGCGTTCCGGGTCCATGGTGGTCTCCCAGAGCTGCTCCGCATCCATCTCTCCAAGTCCTTTGTAACGCTGGATCTTATTATCTCCGCGTCCGATCTCATTGAGGATCTGATTCATCTGATCGTCGTCGTATGCGTACCATACTTTTTTGTTTTTCTCAATCTTGAACAGCGGCGGCTGTGCCAGGTAAACGTGGCCCTGTTTGATCAGCTCCGGCATGAAGCGGTACAGGAACGTCAGCATCAGTGTGTCGATGTGCGCGCCGTCGACATCGGCATCGGTCATGATGATGATCTTGTCGTAGCGCAGTTTGGTGATATCGAAATCGTCGTGGATTCCGGTTCCGAATGCCGTAATCATCGCTTTGATCTCGGCATTGGCATAAATTTTATCGAGACGTGCTTTCTCTACATTCAGGATTTTTCCA